>MDTD01069111.1_pt1 | contig 73984 bp, 75 predicted proteins | sample 811221 | NCBI WGS metagenome assembly MDTD01 (sample SAMN05326646, study PRJNA326480) | marine metagenome | isolation source: seawater | place: Pacific Ocean: South West | collected 2011 | reverse complement strand
ATGACTCTGTTGAAGAGGGCGGACAAGCTCCAAAAGAAATTATGGAGATGGCTCTAATTAATGATTTTAAGATTCTTGATAGAAAAAAAAGTCTTGTTGCTTTAATTAAACAAGGATAGCTTTAGGTTTGTCAGTAATGTTATAAAGTGCATCAGCAGCAATAATAACAGCCGCATTCGTCCAAGTTGATCTCTCATCAGGCCAGTAAATCTTTTCTGAAAACTGATAGCCTGTTGAAAAAATTCCGTCGTCACCACGAAAATTCATGATGTCGTTAAAAATTTGCTCAGCAAATTTTTTTTCTTCGCACTTCACTAAAGCGATTATAGCTTCGGAACTCTCCGCAAAAGTTATCCATGGTTCCTCAATGACACACTTTATACCCATTCCATCAACATAAAATTTTTTCAAACTTTCTAATAAGCGCCCATCATCAAGTAGTCCTGACAGATATGGATAATAACAGTCCATAGAAAATCTTGATCTATCTATTTTATCTCTATTAAATCTGGCAGATTTAAGATCAAATATTTTATTTATTTCTGCTATCTCGTTCTCTAATTTTAAGGATCGAATTCCTAAAATTTTGTAAATGGACAAAATACATTTGAGCGAAAGATATATTGAGCTGGTTGCTGTAATTAGGGAATTATCTAATAGTCCTTTTTTGTCCCTTGCCCAAAAAAAATAGCCATATTCATCTCTTGCCTCGAGAGTTTTCTTAGCTATTCCTCTTATCACTTCAAGATTGTCTAATAAAATTCTCTTATTGTTTGTTGTATAGAAGTACTGCAACAAAGCAACTGCTAGATATGGTGGATGATGCAATTCAAAATGCTCATGTACTGATTGTTGTTTTTGGAAAAGTGGTGGGATCATAAATTGATCATCTAGGTTTTCAAGGAACCATTCAATGCCAGCATGAAATGGTTCATGTTCTTCATAAATAGCAAGTGCAATTAAGCATTCAATATGATCCCATGGATCACATTTCCCCTTGTCATCCCAGAGTATAGACCCATCACTCATCTGATTATCTTTTATCCAAGCAATATTATTTTTAAAATCTAGCTTTTTCATTTTTGTAGGTAAAAACATTCGCTTTTACCAAAGAGTGGATTAATTAATTTTTCAAGATTGGCACTTAACATTGCTTTACCAAACATTTGTTTGACCAGTAATTCATGAAAAGATTGTAAAAACTTTGAATCATTCATTCTATTTCTAGACCTGATTATCCAGTATAGCGAGTGAAATGCATGCTGTTTATGTCTCTTAAATACTTTAAGTCCCTGATTTTTAAAAACCTCATTTAAGAAACTTTTAGTAAAAATTCTAATGTGTCCACCAGGAGTCTGTTGATATTCTTTTGAAAAGAACCAACAAAGCTTTTCCGGCAAATAACTGGGTACACTTATGAGGAGAACTCCATTAGGCTTTAAAATTCTTTTACACTCATTAAGAACCCTTTCAAAATTTGGGACATGCTCCAAAACTTCAGAACAAATGACTAAATCTTGGGACGAATTTTCTATGTTTAATTCTCTTATATCTCCTTCAATAAATTCATAATTATTTTGGTTTTTACAAATATAGTTTTTAAACTCTGAGTTTAGTTGATCAATTTCTTTAGAAGAATGATCAATCCCAATTAAATTGCAATTGTAAAGCTTCGAACTGAGAGATTTTAAATGTCTTCCATTTCCACAACCAATATCTACAAAAGACTTAACCCTCTTGAGATTTATAAGGTTGAAATTAAATGTGTCCATCGATTATTTTTTGGTACAAGAATTCAAGCTTTTTAGCATACTCGTCCCAACCAAAAAAATCATCCCTTCTTTTATAGCAATTAGTTGAAATTTTATTTTTAAGTTCATTATTGCTAACTAGTTTTTGAATAGAATTTGAAAATTCTTTGGGATCATATGGGTTAAAGGCAATACCTGCATTTCCCATTAGCTCAGGAAGAGAACCTTTATTTGAAGCTAATACTGGCAGACCAATAGCAATCATTTCAATCAGCGGAAAACCAAATCCCTCGTATAGGGACCCACTTATACCTATATCACTTAAAGTAAGAATCTCTATTAGTTTTTTCTTGTCTGGTTTTTTATGAATTATTACAGAATCTTTTAATCCAAGACTATCTATCAATCCAATACTTTGTTCTCTTACATCTCCAATTATATTCAATGTTAATCCTTCTATTTTTTTTTGTGCAAATGAAAAGCCAATTAAGATATTTTTTAAATTTTTCATAGGCACATCTGAACTAATAATTGTCACAAGTTTTTTTTCAAAATTTTTTTTCTTTCTAAATTGAAAATCATCAAGATTAATCCCATTCCATAAGACTTCAATCTGATTTGAAGGATATTTAAAAAATTTAGTTATATCTTTTTTAGAATTATTTGATGGCGTTATAAGAAGCCGTGATTGAAACACATTCATTTGTTGAAAATTTAGAAATGAGTACCATCGGTTAATCGATATCTTCTTTAATATACTTTTCTCATTCATTAGATCAATTTTTCTATCTATTTGAATAGGATGATGAAGGGTTGTAACCAATCTACTTTTAATAGCGCTTGAGTATATGCTTAGTGATTGATTGTCATGAAAGATGTCATACTTATCCTCATTTTCTTTGTAATGATTATTTCTTTTTAGCCGTTCTCCAAAAAAAATTGGTTCTGAAAAAGTTCCAGTAATTGCCTCAAAAAAATCTTGAAACTCAAATAGATTTTTTGATTGATTTTTAAAAATTCTTACTCTTTCAGAAAAACTAAATGTTTTAAAGTACTGCGGAGTCTTAACTTCAATAACTGAAATTTTGCTTGATACAATTGGTAAAGGGCTCCCTGAATAGATAGTAACTTTGTGTCCATTATTGGCTAAAGACTCACAGACATTTTTCAAATATATTCCTTGGCCTCCAGAAAATGGATCACTTCTATAGCTTAAGAAAGCAATATTAAGTTTTTTCATTAAACTCTAGTGAGCCAATCTTTATAAATTTTAGATTTACCTCTTACAGAATCGAGATATTTTGTTTGGATTAGAGTTGTCATTTCACCTCTTTTTCCACTGCAAATTTGCTTTTTATCAATTGACTTAATTGGTGTGATTTCCACTGCGGTACCACAGAAAAATACTTCATCTGCAGTGTATAATTCGTCTCTTGTAATATTTCTCTCAACTGCATCAATACCCTCATCATTTGCAATTTGCATGACTGATCTTCTTGTAATCCCATTCAGGCAGCAATTCAAAGAAGGAGTAAATAGAACACCATCTTTTACTATAAAAATATTTTGGCCGCTGCCTTCGGCTATGAACCCATTTGTATCTAAAAGAATAGCCTCCTGATAACCATTTTTCTTAGCTTGATCATGAGCCATAATTCCATTTACATAACCACCACTAATTTTGGATTTTGTCATCAAGCTATTTGGGAATTGTCTCGTGAATGAAGAAACCATCACATCAATTCCTTTCTCAAGTGCGTCTTCACCAAAATATGATGGCCATTCCCAACATGTGATCATAGCGTGAGGATCAATTCCCTCAATATCAAGGCCTAATCTTTCACTTCCTATGTAAAGAAGTGGTCTAATATATGCATTTTTTAGATTGGATTTTTTGACAACTTGAATTTGAGCATCAAATAATTCTTCATAATTATAGTTAACTTCTATGCCTGTGATTTTTGCAGATTCAAGTAATCTCTCTGTGTGTTCTTTCAATCGAAATATATTTACAGACCCATCTTTGGCTTCATATGACCTCACTCCTTCAAAGACTCCAAGACCATAATGAAAGGTATGCGTTAAAGGGCTAATTGATACATCTTCCTTTGGAAGATATTTACCGTCGACCCAATACGTAACTGACATAGAGGTAGTATAATTATTTGAAACCAATTTTGGAAACCAAATGAATAAAAATATTTTTAGAGCCTATGACATAAGAGGCAATTCATCACAAGATTTATCAGATGATATTGTAAAAAAAATTGGATCGATATTAGGAGAATATGTAAAAGAGTTTGGGGATAGTTCAATTTACCTAGGCCATGATAGTAGACTTTCCAAAGATAGAATTAAAGAGAGTTTAATTTCTGGAATACACTCTGTTGGAGTAGATGTTTATTATCTCGGTCTGGTGCCAACACCTATGGTGTACTATGCAACCAAAAAAGGAAGCTCAAATCATGGAGTAATGATCACTGGGAGTCATAATCCTAAAGAAGATAATGGCATGAAGATTGTCATTAATGGAAATCCTGTCTCTGGTCATGAAATAAAACAAAGAGTTATGAATTACACTGATGTTAAAAATTCCTCTGGCAAAATAGTTAACCAAGATTTCACTCTTGATTATTTAGACGAGATTCAAAAAAATGCTCCTATTGGAAAACAAATGAAGGTAGTTCTCGATGCAGGTAATGGAGCTGCAGGCCCATTGGCAAGAAAGGTCTTTGAAAAAATAGGTTTAAAAATAATTTCCATAAATGAAGAGCCAGATGGCAATTTTCCCAATCACCATCCTGATCCAGGTAAAGAAAAAAATTTAATTCAATTAAAGGAGGAGATGCAAAGAAATGATGCAGACATTGGTTTTGCTTTTGATGGTGATGGTGACAGAGTCGGTTTAATAGCAAAAAGCGGCAATCAGGTTCTTTCGGACCACATCATCATGATTCTGAGTCAGTACTTTTTAAAATTAAAAAAGGGGGTGATTGTTTATGATGTTAAATGCTCTAATGAGTTGCCAAAACTCATATTAAAACATGGAGGTAAGCCAGTCATGGAAAAAACGGGGCACTTCAACATTAAAAATAGGATTAAAGAGACTTCTGCTATTTTAGGTGGTGAAATGTCAGGTCACATATTTATAAATTACGACTGGTACGGTTTTGATGATGCTATTTACACTGCTGCAATAATTACAAGCATACTTTCAAATAAAAATTACAGCCTGGACGAGATGATTTTACAATATCCTAAAACTTACTCGACCGAAGAACTCAACTTAAATGTTAAAGATGAACAGAAATTTACTTATGTTGAAAAGTTTATTCAAAAAATGAGTTTTCCAAATGCAGATATCAATCTATTGGATGGGGTAAGGGTAAGTTATGAAAACTCATGGGGTCTGCTCAGAGCATCAAACACCTCTCCAAAGTTAGTATTTAGATTTGAAGGAAACAGCCAAGAAGACTTGGAAGATATTAAGGATAAATTTGAAACCAACTTAAAGACAATTTTTCCTGACCTAGAGCTAAATTACTCTTGATTCAATTAAAGACATTTATGAGACTATCTTCCGACTTTTCTTCGATTAGTTGATCAAGATTTTCCTCTAAAAAGAACTCAAAAACACTATCTTCAAATGTATCTGATATATTTCCTGTACTTTTATTAATTCGGGCTATGGTAACACCTTCAGGCAATTCCATCAGATCATCTTTTATAAGATCTTTTGAATATTCAATAAAATCAAGCCATATCGGAAGGGCTATGGTTCCCCCATACTCATTATCACCTAAAGAACTGAAGTTATCTTTACCAACCCAAACAGCGATAATTAAATCTCCAGCAAACCCAGAATACCATGTGCTAGTAGAGTTATTTGTGGTACCTGATTTGCCTCCAAGATTCTTTATTGGCAGATCAAAGGATTTTGCAATAGATGTTCTGTAAAGTGTATCTTTAAGAATGTCAGCAATTATAAAAGCTACTCTATCATCAAGAACTTCGAGGGTTTCAGAAGGCTTTAATCCAGAATACTTACCATTAGGGTCATAAATAATTTGACCATTAATATCCTCCACTCTATCAATAATATGTGATTTAACAATTTTCCCTTGATTCGTAAATATTGAATAATTTTCTACAAAATCAAGTGGGCTAGTTGTCCCTGTTCCTAGAGCAACTGATAAGTTATCAGGTAATGCAGTTTCAGAAAAATTATATTTTTTTAAACACTCTAAAATTTTTTCTAGGCCAATATGTTTTACAAGTTTAATCGATACCAGATTCAAAGAGTCAACAAGAGATTCTCTTAATCGGACAGGTCCTAAAAATTCACCTGAGTTATTTTTTGGTCTCCATGCCTCTTCAAGCAAATCATCCTGCAATGTTACTGGACCATCTAAGAATATTGATGACGGATTTACTCCATTTTCAAAGGCACAAGCATAAATAAACGGCTTAATGCTTGATCCAACCATAAGATTTGATTTCTTAGCTCTGTCAAACTTTGATCTTCTAAAATCAAAACCACCAATATAAGCCTCAATCTCCCCACTTTGAGCATTCATAGCAACAAAGGCTGCTTCTGCTTCAGGTATCTGCACAATGGAATGACCCTCTTCCTCTAGTTTATATTTAATGAGACTTCCCTCCTCTAAGAAATCGTTGAAAGAGGTAAATTCATTTGAAACGAAATCTTTAGGATTGAAAACTATCTCGACAGCATTCAAATTCTCATTTAAGACATGAATTATCTTGTCCTCAATATTAAATACTATCCCGTTTTTCGAGTTATCAAACCTAGTCATTTCTGACAAAATAAGTTCGATCTTGTCTAAGGTCTTAGATTTTGTTTCTTCAAAATCTATATTCTTTGGTAATACAAACAGTTGATCTTGAAGGAAAGTCATTTTAAGAATGTTAAAGCTTAAGTCCTTTATAACCACCTCATTCTTCCAGCCTGCTCTTCTCTGGTATTCATAAAGATTATCTCTTAAAGATTTGATGGCATTTTTCTGTTTATTAGAATCAATAGTCGTATAAACCTTCAATCCATCTTCGTATGCGGAAATACCAAACTTCTGAATTAACTCTTCTCTTATTGATTCTGATACATACTTTGCATCAATATCAATTTGGGGTCCATAGCTTCTCGCCAGAACAGTCTCATTCTTTGCAATTTTCAGCTCCTGCTCTGATATGTACCCATTTACGTACATTAAATTCAAAATTCTATTTCTCCTGAGTTCTGAAGCTTGGGGGTTCCTTATAGGATTAATTTTTGAGGGTCTTTGAAGGATAGCAGCTAATAAAGCAGCTTCAGAATTTGTAGCATTTCTGAAATCACCACCAAAATAGTATTCATAGGCTGCAGCAAATCCATAGTTTTGATTTCCTAGATAAGCTTTATTGAAATAGAGTTCAAAAATTTTTTCCTTTGAAAAATTATCTTCTAACTTAAAAGCTAAAATTATTTCTCTAATTTTTCTTTCTGCTGTTCTTTCAAATGATAGTACATAATTTCTAACAACCTGCATTGAAATGGTTCCGCCGCCGCCCAATGATTTTCCTATAAGCTGGCCATACATTGCTCTCATAAGGCTAGAAATTTTTACCCCAGAATGGCTAAAAAAATCAGAGTCCTCTGCAGAAATAATTGCATTTTTCATTGTGTTAGGGATATCTTCGTAAGATATTATTTGTCTTTTCTCCGCTCCAAAAATTCCAATTAGCTTCTCATCTTTGGTATAGATTCTCATTGGGTCTGTTAACTTAATTTCCGTTATGCTTTGTATGCTTGGCAAATCTCGTGAGAAAATTAGGAAAATTAAACCTAATAAAATAAAGGTAGCTTGTATAAGAATTAATAAAGGTCTCAAAATCATTTGCTATATTATTATGCAATTTGGATTACATTTTACATTATGAGAATAATTTTAATTGGAATGATGGGGTCTGGTAAATCATCAATTGGAAAAAAACTTGCAACAAAACTTTCAGTAAATTTTATTGATGTAGATGAATACATTGAAAAAAAATATAACGTAAAAATTTCACAAATCTTTGAAACTGAAGGTGAAAAAATTTTTAGGCAATATGAAACAAAATCTTTTTTTGAAATTGTTAGTAATAACGAAAATGCTATTATTTCAACGGGTGGTGGAACTCCTCTAAATAAGAATTGCCATGAAATTTTTTCTGGAAATGAGGTCATATTTCTAGATGCTTATCCTGAAATCTTATTCGAAAGAGCGAATAGAAGAAAACAAGATAGGCCTCTTTTAAAAACACACGATTATAAAAAATTTGAGCAACTTTACATTGAACGGAGAAAAATTTATTCTTCCTTTTCAAATTTAACTGTTGATACCTCAAATATTGACATTAGAGATGTTGTAAAAAAAATTATTATCCATTATGAACTTTGAAATTAAACATGATGATTCGAATACGAGAATCCAAACAATAAGAGAATTAAAAGATTTATTAAAAACAATAGAGAGTTTAAACCCTAAAGTAACTTTTATTGATAAATCAATTTTAGAAAACTATTCATTCATTGCTAATCAGTTAAAAAACTTAGATGTGAATATATTTGTAATGGAAGATCCTGAGGCTGAAAAGAATTTAGAAACACTTGAAAGAGCGTATGATTTCTTGCAAAGAAATAATGTGCGAAGGACAGACTTAATTATGGCCATTGGTGGAGGCGCGACTACAGATTTTGTAGGATTTGTGGCATCAAGTTTTAAGCGTGGTGTGAAACTATGTCTGATACCAACTTCCTTGCTTGCACAAGTCGATGCATGTATCGGCGGAAAAACTGCCATAAACTTTGGAGACATAAAAAATTTAGTTGGTTCTTTTTATAATCCAAATGAAATAATCATTAGTACAGAGTTTTTAAAATCACTTGGGGATCAAGAGTATTTAACTGGAGTATCAGAGATAATTAAACATGCATTAATTACTTCCGACGCTGAGATAAACTTTTTACAAGAAAATATTGAAAATATAAGGAGAAGAGATCAAATAACTCTTGAAGAGATCATTACCAGGTCTATTTCTATTAAGCACAAAGTTGTTACAACTGATTTTACAGAGAAAGGTAGAAGAAAATTCTTAAATTTTGGCCATACTTTTGGGCATGGTATTGAGTCAAGCAATTTAAAAAGACCTATGCTACATGGTCATGCTGTTGCAATTGGAATGATGATGGCTTTGAAATACTCTGTTGAACTTAATTTTATTAAGGAGAGTGCCTATGAAATGATTTCAGGTCTGATCAAGACATTAGACTACGACTTTTCTGAAGTAAAATTGGATCCTAATTCTATATATTCCTTCATGAAGTCTGACAAGAAAAATACTGAGGAAGATAGCATTTCTTTAATATTGCTTAAAAGCATTGGTGAGCCATTTATATATAATGAAAAAAATAGCTCAAAACTCATAGAATTTATAGATAGATTTATAAAAGATTTTGAATAATACAATTTTTTTAAAAGCGCTTAATAGAGATAATACTAAGTCCTACGTGCCTGTATGGTTTTTACGACAAGCTGGAAGATATATGCCTGAATATCTTGCTGTTCGATCACAGTATTCAGATTTCTTTGAAATGATTAAAAATCCTGATGTATGCACTGAATTAAGTTTACAACCCTTGAAAAGATTTCCTCTAGACGCTGCAATAACTTTCTCTGATATTCTTACAGTACCAGAAGCTTTAGGTGCTGAAATAAAATTTGTTAAGGGGAGTGGGCCTATATTCAAAGAAAGTTTTAGAACATCGCCAATGATGAAATTAAATTTTGATTCTGAGAATAAATTAAATTATGTATATGAAGCTACAGAAAAAATTAAAACCAAAATTGATGTTCCATTAATAGGTTTCTGTGGAAGTCCCTGGACAATATTTACATATATGTTTTATGGAGAATCACCTAAAGACAAAAATGAAATTGTAAGATTTGCTCGAAACAATAAACAATATGTGCATGAAAAACTTGAAGTAATTACAAATCTCACTATCAAGTACATGAAAAATCAGAAGAGGTTTGGTGCTGATTGTCTTCAGGTTTTTGACTCTTGGGGTGGTCTAATAAAAGATGATTATTATGAGTTTTCATTGCAGTATATAAATAAAATCATCATGGGTTTCAAAGAAAGATTTCCAATCATCCTTTACACAAGAGGGATGAAGATTAAGCCACATATTCATGAAACAGGCGCAAGAATTTTCAACTTAAATACTGATGATGAAATTTCAGAATATATTGATGAAAAAATATCTGTACAGGGCAATCTTAATCCCATTATTTTTCATGAAAATGAAAATTATCTTGAAGATTTAGCTGTAAAAATTTATAAAAAATACGCAGATAAGAAGAACTACATTTGTAATTTAGGTTCTGGTATAACGCCGGATATAGATCCAGAAAAAGTAGGTTTTTTCCTTAAGCAATTAAGATTGCTTAACTCTAAATAAGCCTTCTTGGGTAACTGAAGCCACCACCTCTCCGTCTCTAGTGAAGAAGGTTCCTCTGCCCAGTCCTCTGGAGCCGCCTGTATATGGGCTATCTGTTGAGTATAGAATCCAATCGTTCCACATAAAATCACGTTTATGAAACCACATAGCATGATCAAGACTTGCCATCATAAGGTTTGGGGACATATAACTTATACCGTGTGGGTATAAGCAAGGAGCCAATAATCCAGCATCTGAAATATATGCAAGAAATGCATGGTGAAGAAATCTTTTCTTTGGAATTTTTCCATTAGGTTTTAGCCATACATTTCTAATTGGAGCCATAGGTTTTGGATCAAAAACATCATTCCACTCTACGATTTTGATGTTGTATTCTCTTTTCTTCAAAAAGTATTTTCTTAATTCTTTTGGAATTAACTCTATATTTTCCTCTCTCATCTGAATTTCATCTTTCAATTGATCAGGATCTGGAACTTTCGGCATATCAATGCTGTGCGTAATGCCCTCTTCTTCCTTCTGGAACGAAACTGTCATCGTGAAAATGATTTCATTATTCTGAATAGCCTTAACAGTTCTTGTAAAAAAACTTTTTCCATCCCTCACGGGATCAACACTAAATAAAACAGGTTGTTTTATTACTCCTGGTCTTAGGAAATATGCATGTAATGAATGTATCTGCATATCCTTACTAACGGTTTTATTTGCAGCAATATAAGCCTGAGCTATGACCTGTCCACCAAAAATTCTTAATATCCCAGCATTTTTTCCTTTATACCTGAACAAATATGTATCAAGTTGCTCAAGGGTCAATCTATCAATAACACTTTTAAATGAATTCTCTGAAGCTTTTAGTTTTTTGAGATCCATATCACTGCGCAGATAATCCACCATCAATTACTAGTTCAGATCCGGTAATCATTTTTGACTCATCAGATGCTAAAAAGAGGACAGCATTTGCAATATCTTCAACCTCAGCTAACTTTCTTACTGGTATCTGTTTTTCAAGTTTTTCCAGCATTCCTGATGAGGTGTCGCTCAAAAGTGCCTCAAGAATTTCTGTCTTAGCAAATACTGGATGAACACTGTTACAACGAATAAGATTAGTTGTTCTTGCACAATGTAAGGCTACAGATTTAGTCAAATGCCTTACTGCTGCTTTTGCGCTGTTGTATGCAGAAAAATTATGGCCTGCAACTATGCCTGAAATTGATGATATATTTATTATAGAACCCATCCCTGACTCTCTCATGAGTGGCAGTGCAAATTTACAACCATAAAAAACTGAATCTAAATCAACTTTATGAACCATATCCCAATCTTCAATGGTTGTTTGCTCGACATTCCCCATGTGGCCAATCCCAGCATTATTTACGAGAATATTTAACTTTCCAATTTGATTTTCTATCGAAGCAATAACTTCTTTCCAACGCTTATGATCTCCAACATCGTGTTCAAAGAATGTTATCCCTAGCTCACTTGCTGTCTTTTCGCCATTAGCCTTATTAATATCAGTAATTATTACAGATGCACCTTCTGTTAAAAACTTTGAAGCTATCCCCTTTCCAAAACCTTGAGCGCCACCAGTGATCAGCGCAACTTTATCTTTTAATCTTTCAGCCATAATTTATAAAATAGGGCTATAATATATCATTAATTTTAAAAGTTTATGAAAAATAAGATTGTTACAAATCAGCCTCAAAAAGTTACAACTTATCCTGAAATAACTCCTTCTGATCAGGATGCAGTCGAATGTGTTAATGAAATATTTAAAAGTCCATTAACAGGTGCTTACAATTGGGATTATGTTGTTGTAGAAGACAGAATTAAAAAACTTTACGAACTGGGGAAAAGACTAAACTGGAATGTTGAATTTGATCTTGATTGGAAGCAAGATTATCCAAAAGATAAGCCGCTAGTTAACCCAGAAATATTTAAGTTTCCTGAAGAATCTCTTCCAGGATATTCAGAACTTACACCAGAAACTAAGATTGAGATGGATAGACACAGAGTATCTTGGCAGCTAAGTCAATTTTTACATGGAGAGCAAGGAGCTCTACTTGTTGCATCCCAACTTGTTTCATGCGCTCCAACTTTTAATGCCAAACTTTACGCAGCATCCCAAACATTTGACGAGGCCAGACATGTTGAGGGTTTTAATAAGTATCTTAAAGAGAAAATTGGATTCCAATATCCTGCTACGGATGGGCTGAAATCTCTCCTAGATAAAATTCTTACCGATGAAAGATGGGATCTTAAGTTTATTGGTATGCAAATAATCATTGAGGGACTCGCACTAGCTGCATTTAACAATATGAAAGTGATACTAAACGATGGATTGCTGAAACAACTACTGCACTATGTAATTAGAGATGAAGCTAGACATGTAACTTTTGGGGTAAATTATTTAGAGGATTATCTTAAGACTCTTAAAAAGAGTGAGATAGAAGATAGAGCTCAGTTTGCATTTGAAGCGTGTGTTGTGATGAGAGATCGACTTATTACAGGTGATGTGATGTCAAGATTTTTAGATATATCTAAAGAAGAAGCCACAAAATTAACTGCAAATTCACAACAAGGTGAACATTTTAAAAATATGTTATTTACAAAAATAATTCCTAATTTAACTAGAATTGGTTTAATAACTGATAAAGTAAAGCCTAAATACGACAAGTTAGGAGTTTTAAGTTACCAAGAAATGGAAGATAACTTTCATCCAGATTGGGCTGAAATTTCTAAGCCTTACGAAACCCAAGAAGAAATTGAAAAAGCTATTGGAATATAGCTAGTCCACCTTTTCAGCTTTAATAATTACTATTGGTTCAACTGGTACATCCGAATGTGGAGCAAAAGCGGTCGTTTCAACTCCAGCAATAGTATCAACAACTTCAATGCCTTCAACAACTTTACCAAAAACTGCGTATCCCCAATCTTGGTCAGTTTGATTTCCTCTATAATTTAAAAACCCGTTATCTACATGATTAATGAAAAATTGAGATGTTGCTGAATGAGGATTTGCTGTCCTTGCCATTGCAATTGTTCCTCTATCATTCTGTAATCCGTTTCCTGCTTCATTCTGAATTGGCTCCAATTTATCATCTTTTGAGGACATATCTTCAAGATGTCCTCCTCCCTGAATCATAAAATTAGAAATTACTCTATGGAAAATGGTTCCGTCATAAAATCCACTTTCAACGTAAGAAAGAAAATTTTCTGTTGTTATCGGTGAATTTACGCTATCAAGTTCAATGACTATATCACCCATTGAAGTGTTTAATTTTACTTTTGGCATTTCTTCTCCTTTATTCAAAAAATAAATTAATGACCCAACAATTAAAACAGCAATTAATATATAAATCTTTCTCATGGATTTTTCTTATTTCTGTTAATCAATAGATATATCAATTCTGGGATTCCAAATAATTGAACCACCAGAAATATTATAAACCAACCTTTCTCATTTCTTCTAGCTGCTAGCCACATTGCAAACCCAGTAAGAACAACATCTGCAATTATTGCTGGAAAAAAGAAATATGGTGATAGCAAAGTATTCATAGTCAAGAAAAATACTCCCCCCTAAGATAAAGACTAGCATTCCCTGAGATTGAGACAGAATTTTCTTTAAGCTTACAAAATAAGTCTCCCCCTCTTCTTGATAGCTGCTTTGCACTCAATTCAGTTTTATTTAATCTTTCTGCCCAAAATGGTGTTAAGAGCGTGTGTGCTGAACCAGTTACAGGATCCTCATCAACCCCAGTTTGAGGTCCAAACCACCTAGACACAAAATCAACATCCTCTCCTAATGAAGATACTATTAGCCCCCTCGAATCTAAAGTTTCAATTATTTCAAAGTTCAATTCTAGATTCAAAACATCCTCTTCTGATTCTACAATCGCCATATAGTCATCAATTCCTTTATAAGCTTCTTTAACATTTGTATTTAAAGCAGACTGGATCAATGACTTGTTTTTTACCTCTCTAGGAAAATCCCGTGGTAAATCCATCTCAATTTTTCCATTAAATTCACTTGCTGTAAGCATGCCTCTTTTTGATTTAAACCTTACTTCCTTAGATTTATCATCTATGTATTTAAAGAAAACAAAGGCCGAGGCTAGTGTTGCATGTCCACACAAATCAACTTCAATTGTCGGTGTAAAAAAACGTATCTCATAAGAATTTAAATTTATGAAGGCAGTTTCCGATAAGTTATTTTCAGCTGCAATTTTCTGCATTAAATTCTGTGACAGCTCTTTATCATAAAATACTACACCTGCTGGATTGCCGGAGAAGACTTGATCAGTAAATGAATTTACGAAAAATATTTCTTGTTTCATTGTGATTTAACAACCTTGCCTTCTTTCATCACAAAAGGTACGTTCTCTAAAACATTTATAGAGTTCAACGGGTTCTGGTCAAGACCAACAAAATCTGCCTTATATCCCACAGATATTCTTCCAATGGATTCATCACCAATTAAATTTGCAGCATTAACTGTAGCTGCTTGAATGGCTTGCAAAGGGGTCATTCCCCATTCAACCATGTATACAAATTGTTTTCCGTTATCTCCATGATCAAAGATCCCAGCATCAGTCCCAAAGGAAATATTTGCTCCAAGCTTTACCGCATTTTTAAAATTATTTCTTTGTATCTTCCCTACTACTCGCTCTTTATTAAGTGATTCTTCCAGAACACCTTTTTTTGCCCCCTCGCCAAGAATATAATCTGAGACATATATGTCCATAGATAAGTAAGCGTCTTTTTCAATTGCTAAACGTATAGTCTCTTCGTCAATAAAGCTTGCATGCTCAATTGAATCAACTCCTGCATTTAAGGCAGCTTTTATCCCTTCAAGACCATGTGCATGTGCAGCAACCTTCATACCATGATTATGTGCTTCATCGACAATTGCTTTCATTTCCTCAAATGTGAATTGTTTTGCGTTTACATCCGTATTTTTCGACATTACTCCACCTGTGGCACAAAATTTAATTAAATCAGCACCAAATTTTCGATTTGTTCTTACTTTTTTTCTTGCCTCCCATGGGGAGTCAACTACACCTTGATTGGGAACAGAATTTTCATGAGGGAGTAAATTATTATCACAGTGTCCACCTGTAATGCCTAAAGGTGGACCTGAAACATACATCCTTGGTCCCAAAACTATCCCCCTATTAATTGCAGTTTTGAGTGCAACATCTGCATAATTTGCGGCTCCCACATTTCTTATTGTTGTGAAACCTGCAAGCAATGTTTTCTTAGCATTTAAAGCACCATACAATGTTGCTAGATATGATGACTCACTAAGGGATTCATAACCATTAAGTTGATTATTCCCGATCAAATGAACGTGAGTATCAATTAATCCAGGCAATAAAATCTTATTTTTTAGCGAAATTATTGCTGCGTTACTACTAGAAAGGTTTCTACCAATATTTGTTATTACACCATTTGTGATTTCAATATCCGCAACAATCAATTCGCCAGTGTCAACATTTAAATATGATTTAGGTTTGAGAATAATTGTTTCGGAAAAAATATTTAATGAAAGTATAAAAACTAGTATTAATCTCATATGAATAATTTATTTTCTAATACTATAGCACTTATAAGCAAATATCTTAGGTATTAAGAATGGTGGAGCTATGCGGGATCGAACCGCAGACCTCCTGCGTGCAAAGCAGGCGCTCTCCCAGCTGAGCTATAGCCCCAAGACCTCAAATGATAAATATCAAAAGCAAAAAACACAACCATTCTTTATCTCTTGGATCATCTGAAATTATGGTCATAGCTGTAAATCTAAACTTTACTTAAATAAGAAATAAATTGAAATTGCTAATAAAGAAAGCTGATATTTAAATTCTTTCCAGGATTCCTGTAAAACATCAATATGAAAACCAAAGATTATTATCAACATAAGAATAGTTGATAACAAACCTCCAAGAGTCGAAAAACCCTTGCTTGTCTGACCAATAAAATTGAAAGAACCAATTATTATAAATATTGGAATAAGAATAGCTTCACTTACTGCAACCATCCAGGAAGATACAATTGGGAAGTCACTAAAGAAATTCATTTTCAAAATGAAGCTTAATGGTTGTTCTGGTTGTTCTATAAGTGAAATGAGCTTACCCTCACCATGAGAGAACATTAAAAGAGCAAAGATTATCCTAAGGCTCAATTCAGATATCACATTCAGTTTAGAGTTTGAAATATTTTCTAGAAAGTTGGTCATAGTTTTATTTTATTCCTGACCGAAGATTTTACAATCTGAGATGAGATAATTAATCTACAAAGTGTTTTTCTTTTTCTTCATTTATAGTTTTCACCTCAGCACAGAACTCAGCTGTAGGTCTTGAAATGAGTCTTTCAAGGCCAATTGGCTCTCCTGATTCTAAGCAATAACCATAGTCACCTGATTTAATTCTCATAATAGCTTTATCGATCTTAGGAAGTAATTTTGACTCTCTTTCTACAATTCTCAAAAAGAGCATTGAATCTATCTCGTGTTGTGCCCTATCAACTTCATCACTGCATGACGGTGGATTACTAAGTCTGTCTTTAGCATCTTTTATGTGGGTTAAAGTTTCTTTCTTAAGATCATCCAAAAGATCTCTGAAGAAGTGAAGTTGCTCCTTATTCATATAATTTTTTTTCGGAGCCTTTAAAATTTTTTCTTTAGTTAGCATAAGCAAAAAACATATTTTATGTATGAAAAAGAAAATATCAACAAAAATTTTGCTAAATAGCTTATTTTTAACATTTAGTTTACTTCTTGAGAGTTCTAGAGATACCTAAACCAAGATACGTTAGATAAATCGAAAGCGGGATAATGGCTAGAGGTGCAGCATACGCGACTAAACCTATAGAAAAGAGCATATTAAAAAGCAACCCTCCAGAAGCATCACCAAATCTGTTAGTAAATGTATCAATGAATACGGTTGATTTATATTTTTCTTTCGAGCTTAGTGTTGTATACACAGCTTCGCGAGCTGGTTTATTTAAGCCATACTCAAATGGTCTCATTACACCCTGCAAGATTAAAAAAATTAAAACTGCTGACGAAGCTAACAAGTAATCGGAGAAGTAGCCTGAAACCGCTAAAAAAGCAAGTGAGAATATTAAACCGTATGCTGACAGAACAAATTTTATTCCGAAAATCTCAGATCTAAGAATTGAAGCAGTTAGAAATATTTGAATTAATAAAGTAATTAACGGCACAATTGAGTCAGCTCTTCCAAATATTCTTGTCTTTTCAGCAGAGTCATTCGTATAGTTGTTGATAATTTCAAGTTGGAAGAACCAGAGTGCTGTTGACAGGCAAGTCCAAACAAACGCATAGAGAACAAATTTCCTAATCAAAGGATTTTTTCTTATTTGGGAAAACTGCTCGAGGGTTCTATTCAAATTGTTATCGCCTGATGAGCTTAAAACATTCTGATCTCTCTTGACACGTGATGAGAAGAAAATTGCTAGCACTAAAGATAATATTGCTATAAGGAGAGAAAGATTTTCTTTATCATAAAGATAGCTATCAACTAATGCACCTCCACACGAAGCTCCTAATGAACCAAATCCACTTATAACTCCAAAGAATTTTTTTCCACCCTCAATATCGAAGGAATTAACAGTCATAGCCCAAAAAATAGCTACAACAAAAAAATTAAATATGTTGTACCAAACATAAAAGAATGTCTTTATAACTATAATTTCAGGAAAATAATTATAAGCAAAATAGAAAATAAACAGACATATAATAAAAAACCCATAAATTGATGGCACTAGTTTTGTTAGACGAATTTTTGAAACTATCAATGAATAAATTGGATTTACCAGCAACATTACAATAACAATAATTAGTAGATAAAAGGGCAGATCACTGGTTCCGATGTCTGCTGCAATTGTATTTCTAAATGGTCTTAGGACAAACAATGAGAAAAGTACAAAAAAGAAGAACACTCCGGAGAAAATTGCATTTCTTGAAAAAAATGAAGTCATATTCTCTTTAAATATTTTTGCATCTTTGTTCTTTTTTTTGAGATGATTTAAAAAATCTTTTGTCTATCATTTTGCATTTAGAGAACGAGATTTGATTTTTATCTTTTCGTCTCTTGAAGATCCATAATCAAAATTAAAAATAGATCCTTCCCAATCTCCATACATTGGATTTGAAAACATAAACCACGATACACCCCAATATTCATCATATTTTCTTGTAACAGCTACCCTCTCATTTGGGGTAAGGTTATTTTCTTTTGTATCAACGAAATCTCCCAAGTTGTCACCAAACATCATCACAATTCTATAATCTTTTGCTATTAATTCTCTTCTAGGTGTTTTGTTAGAGTCCCAATTATTTTCTCCTCTTGAAAGAATGTGATCTTTTTCTGTTGAGAGTCTTAATCCGAGTTTGACATAGTTTCTAAGAGTAGCTTCTTCTATCTCTTTAACCCTATTTGTAACAAAAAAAATTTCAACACCTTCTGAAATGGCAAATTTAAGAAATTCAAGTGCACCCGGAAGAAATTCTGCTTTTTCCTCTTTAGCCCAACTTATCCATCCATCTGGGTATGATGTATTATTCTTTATCAACCTGGCTTGATATGCGCTGTTATCTAAAACTGTTTGATCAACATCAAGAATTATTGCAGGAGGTTTATTTTGAAAGTCTCCTGTTTGTTCAAGTGCTGCAGTATGATTTTGATCTTTAAGTAAGTCCTTCAAGTTACTTTGTGCTGCTTTATAAATAGATTTAGAGTTCGCATAAAATTCTGCAGAGGATTGCACAAATAATGTAGCCATTAGGAGCTCATGATCTTTTTCATCACTATTTAGCGGTTTGATTATTGATATAAATATTATTGCTGCAGTAATGAATTTCATAGATATTATTATATCCTCAATCCTTTGGGCTTAGCTCGAATTGAATATTTATTAATCTCCCTCTGGGATCATGTACTCTAGTGTCAAAACTAAAATCAGGGGCGTCGTAGAGTTTTGGTGGCTTCTGATCGAAAAGATTTACTAAAGAAAATGATGTTTTTAAGTTAAGATCCTCGAATAAACTATTAAAATTTTGTCTAAAAGTAAAATCAAAAACTAAAAAACTATTCAATTCATTCTTGTACCCCTTGCTTATTGCAGTGTCGGGAATAGTTCTCTCATTTGTATATCCATCAACATATCTTGCGATTAAACCAAATTCATAATTATCATAGTTCCATTCTAAGAAGGAATTTATTCTTTTCTTTGGAATTGAGTGAGTATTTGCATCAAAGTTGAATCTGCCAACTCGGTTTATCATCCTGTTTGTTCCGTTTGCTGGAGTTAAAAATTCAATAAAGCTTGTCCCTTTTACGATTAATCTAATGTTTCCTAGATCTTTTAAATCAAAATTATCAGTAAATAAAAAATCAAATCCTGATACATTCGTAGATGCTTCATTAAAATAAGTTGTAGTAACTCCTATTAATTCTCCTGATTGATTTCTGGTGATGCTAGGCCCGTAGGGGTTGGTTAATAAAAGAGCCTGAGGACTTTCAGATTCAACCCTATTTTTATAATCTATTGACCAATAATCTACAGTGAAATTTCGACCTAGGTAGTTTAATTCAATTCCAAAATTTAAGTTGTCTGATGATGATGGCTTAAGGTTTGGATTACCTATTTGAGCTTGCCTTACGAAGATGTTGTCATCAAAATCTCTTACGCTTCCCAGATTTATTTCACTGGAAAACATCTGTGCCATGGACGGCATTGAAAATGAGGATCCATATGAACCTCTAAGTGAAAGTAAATTATTAAACTTAGATTTAAATGCTATTTTTGGATCAAAGGAAGAGTAATTTGTTGATTCTTCGTACCTTCCAGAAATCATTAAATCAAGCAAATTATTTGGAGTTGTCCTTCCCTCGAAGAATATTGCTAACTTATCTCTATCTGTGGCGACATTTTTACCTCCCCCAAGAAAAAAAAGATCAGCAATTTTAGTTATTTTTCCATTGCTATCAAACTCAGCCCTTGCAATATCGTTATATGTTATGTCAAGGTTCTCGTAGCTTATTTGGGTGCCAACTGCGAAATAGAAATTATTAAAATTGTTCGTTCCGATAATGTCAATTACAGATAAACTTCCAGTCTTTTCTGATTTTTCAGCTCCTCTTACAAAGTCAATTAGCGTCTGTGAGTTCTTGTTGGGCTCAAATATATTCCAGCGTTCATTTCCAGATGGACCTCCATTTCCAAGCATGGCGTCTTGAAACCTGGAGTCAATAATATCAGGTCTGTTCTGGTTATTTTGATGCTCGCTTGTAGTGAAAGAGAATTCAAGATCGGTACTTCTTAATATAGTTTTAAATGAATAATTAAAATGATATTGAGCAATGTCCTTAGGTGAAAGTGGAGATGGAAATTGTGATCCGAGTGGCCGACCTCTCCATTTAACTGGCACATTAAAAGGGGATGAACCCTCCCCTGGCTGTATTAGCCTTGTAAGATAGGGTAAGGCTGGATAAGAAGGAGATTGAGGGTTATCAATAACGCGAACATTTGAAGTCATAAATGTCAAACTGTGAATTTCATTACTTAAATAAAGATAAAACTTGGAATGATCTTCAGTATTTACAATATTGAATCTTGTGCCATACAGAAACCTACAGAAGCCCTGAAGAATTCCACCATTTTCTACACAGTTTGGATCAGGAACAATTTGATTTGCTAAATATATACCCTTGTAAGGTCCTTCTTCAACTTCATCTGGCGCTGTAGTAATAAAAGTATTACCAAGGCCACTTAATGCTAATTCAGCTATATTTGGAATTTCAGAAGCTGATAGTGGTGACCTATCAAGCATATTACCTGAAAAAACTATATCCCAACTACCTAAATCAGTTCCATATAAGATGCCAAGATTTTGATCTTTTTGATTATAGTTAGTTGTGGTTTGATCACCAAAGCGTATTCTCAGTCCTTTGAAGTCAGTATGAGTCAAGAAATTAATTACTCCAGCTACTGCATCTGAGCCGTATAAAGAGGTGGCTCCCTCTTTCAAAATCTCAATCTTTTTAAAAGCCATTTCGGGTACAATGTTTACGTCAATATACCCCTCTCCCTCATTAGATGGTGTTCCTGCAAATGTATGTCTTTTTGAATTTATTAGAATTAAAGTTGAAGCTTGATCTAGTCCTCTTAGGGCAATAGAAGCCATGCCTTGATCCACTCCCCCTAAAGTATTCGATTGAAAACGTGACCCTGATGATACATTAAGGTATTTGCTTAATTCTGCTAAATTTGTAATGTTAAAGGATCTGTAGTCATCCTCAGTAATAATCTCTGTAGGGCTTATATTTTTTGAATCTGCACTAAGAAGTGTTCCTGTAACAACTATTTCTTCAATACCTTTTTCATCTCCATAAAGACATTCTGTAAGAAGCAATATTAGGGATAGTGAATATAATCTTTTGATGTTCATTGGTATTATAGTACCTATTAAATAGTACCATCTAAAGTAAATAAAAGGTTTTAAAGAGAGTTGGGAGGGGTAATCCCCTCCCGAAAAGATTAGAAATCTAAGTTAAACCTCACACCAAAGTTTACTCCAGGAAGAGGTACCTGGTCTTTAACATATGATGCATGGTTTCTTGCAACTTCATCAAGAATATTATTTGCGAATACTGAAACTCTAAGATTATTGCCTGAAGCAAGGCTGTAATCTTTTCCAACTCTTAGGTTCAACATTTTGTAACCATCAGTAGTGGTTTCACCATCACCAATATCCTTTTGTGCTTCTACGTCTTTAAGAGTGAGGTTAAATCTTAAATCGCTAGCTACATAAGATAAACTATATAGATTTCTGGCAGGTGTAATTCTTGGAATATTTTCTCCATCGCTGAATTCTCCATTAACTACGTCCCTCCCAAATGAAAGCTCAAGCTCGCCTGATGCAAGGATAAATCTTCTACCAAATTCAAATTCATAACCATTAAAATCAGCGTCTTGCTGAAGAAAATCTGCATGAATTAGACCTCCATGATCATCATGTCCCTCGTGCTCATCATGATCTTCATCGCCATGATCTTCATCGCCATGATCCTCATCGTGATGGTCCTCGTCCATGTGTTCAAGCTCATCTTGCAGATAGATATAATTTGAAATGCTATTTTGAAATAAAGTAAATTGTCCAAAGAAATCTCCATCATCATAAAACAAAGTTCCTTCGAAGTTATTTCCTCTTTCTGGATCAAGATTTACATCACCAGTTTCGAATCTGCCTCGTGCTAAGTGTGGTCCATTCATTGCTAAATTTGTGCTAGAAGGTGCATTCGCAACGCTTGAAAAACTTACGTCAAAGCTCATTGAATCATTAATCTGTTTTCTGAGACTTGCAGAGAAACTGTATTCTTCATAAGTATTATCAAAAAATACTTCTTCCATTTCATGATGCTCATCTTCGTGCTCATCACCATGATCATCATCACCATGATCATCATCGTGATGCTCTTCTTCATGATGTTCTGTTACGGAACCTTTTCGATTTACTGAGTCATACCTTACCCCAAGATCCAAATCAAAATCTCCAGGCAAATCAGTGCCAAGATAATATCCAATGTTGAACTCTTCACTTTGTACTGGGTTCATGAAAGCTTCAGCACCAACTATTGCCTCATCCATCTCTAAGAAATTGAACATTATTTTAGAAGAGTGTGAATTTGTGAATGGCTTGAGGTCAAAAATTGCCCCAAATTCTGTCGCATCATTAGAAAATACTGTAGGTCCTTCCTCATGTCCATGATCATCATGATCTTCACCTTCATGCTCATCACCATGTTCGTCTCCATGTTCTTCAGCATGCTGTTCTGAAAATGCATACTCAGTGTCCCTAAAGAAGTAGTCAATACTATTTACCAGGCTACCATTAACATTAAAACTACCTTGAAGATTAACAGCTTGTGAATCTGTGAAGGCGTAAATTCTCTCACCTTCATGCTCATCACCATGCTCATCACCATGATCTTCATCGCCATGCTCGTCGCCATGCTCGTCGCCATGCTCATCGCCATGGAATGGAATCCCATATGCAGTTTCTTGGTCTTCTAGAGATATACCAAAATATCCCCAGTCACCTACTCTAGAAACCCCAAATCTTGAAGTTGTTGATCCAAAATCAGAATTTGCAAGAAAACCCATGTCTTCTTCATGCTCGTCATGGTCTTCATCTTCATGCTCTTCCTCAGAATGAATAATGGCACCATTTGGAATATCATAGTTTCCAAATTGAGAATCCTTAAAAGAAAAGGTGAGATTTAACCCACCGACATTATTTTCATAGAAAAAGTTCTTGGAATCACCCTCATTAACAGTTTGAAATTCAACACCCAGACCACCAGCTTGCTCCTCAAAATTTTTCTGAGAAATAGTGTTATCAATGATATTGACGACACCTCCAAGTGCTCCTTTTGCATAAAGCAATGATGAAGGTCCTCGAATTATTTCTATTTGGCTTACATTGAAAAGATCAACTTCATTAAGATGGTCAGCACCCATGCCAGCAGCATCAGCAATGCTAAGACCATTCCTGAGAATTTTAACTCTTCCATCAAGTAATCCACGGATAGAAGGCTGACCAACTGCAGCACCGTAATCTACCGAAGAAACACCTAAAAGATCATCAATTGATTCACCTAAACTTTGTGTGCCGCCATCAGCAAGATCATCCCCATCTAATACATGGATTGGATCCCCTATTTCGCTAAGCTGCCTATCGGCATCTGTGAGCGATGATTTTACTATCACTTCCTCAGCCTCTTGAGTAAAAAATATATGTGATGTAATTAATAATAAACTTGTTAATAATATTTTTTTCATTTTTACCTCCTTTAAAAAAAATAAACCTTTAGAAATTTATTTTGTGTGTGGAGGTGCTCTTGAATGTGAGCCTTTTCGAATTATTTTTGAATTAACTTCAATTTTTGACCAAGAGTTAATCTCAAAAAAAATATAAATATTTGGGCTTTTACTGTCTACAAAAGCCGAGGTTCCGTCTTCACAAGCCAAGCATTCTATGACTACTTTTTCTTCAGAGTCATGATGGTCATGCAAAAGTGGTTCAGCTACCAGCCCGAAAACCAAAATTAACGATACTAGAAATGTCCTTTGGCTATTCAACATAAGGCTGACTATACCAGATAAATACCGATTTTTTCAATTGATTAATTGTTTTTTCTACTTTTTCACTTAAAACCCTTGGAATTGATTAAGAACTTTTTTCAGGCAATTAGAATTAAGGTCTTCTTATTGTGTCTAAGATTAACTTAACTTTATTTGGAGGCTTTGGAAAAAATAATGTACACATAAAAGCTGTAACAAAATTAATAATCATCCCAACTACACCAAAACCCTCTGGGGATATACCCAAAAACCAGTAATCTGCGTTATTAAAATTTGGAAACATGAACTTAAAGTAAATTATGTATGACAGTGTGGTAATTAAACCTAGAATCATTCCAAGGATTGCTCCCTCTTTATTTATATTTCTAAAAAATATCCCCAAAAGTAAGGCCGGAAAAATTGTTGAGGCAGCTAAACCAAAAGCCAAAGCAACTACCTGTGCAACAAATCCAGGCGGATTGATGCCAAAGTAACCCGCAATAAAAATAGCTACACTTGCTGAAATGCGTGCATACAGTAATTCTTGTTTTTCAGTAATATTGGGTCTAAAGGTTTTTTTCATAAGATCATGGGATATTGATGATGATATGACTAACAATAAACCAGCTGCAGTCGAAAGTGCTGCCGCCAAAGCACCTGCAGCAACTAATGCAAAAACCCATGCAGGTAGATTTGCAATTTCAGGATTTGCAAGAACCATTATGTCCCTGTCAATATATAACTCATTTTGACTATTTTTATTTAGCTCATTAGCCACAATTCGTTCGCCATATATGCCATTACCTGGTTCAAAAGAAGGCTGTATACCTTCAAATGCATTGCCAGGATAAAGTTGCATTGCTCCATCATTATTTTTATCTTTCCAGGCTACAAGACCTATGTCCTCCCAATTTTTGAACCACTCAGGGGCATCGATATACTTTGTATCTTGTATTGAATCAGCAATATTTGCTCTTGCAAATGCTCCGACTGCAGGTGCTGTTGTGAATAGTAACGCAATAAATATAAGAGCATACCCCACAGATTTTCTGGCATCTTTAACTTTAGGAACTGTAAAGAATCTTACAATAACGTGAGGCAATCCTGCCGTTCCAAACATTAAAGCTGCTGTGATACAAAGGATATCAAATTTACTTTTAGTGTTTTCCGTATATGGATTAAAGCCAAGTTCCTCTGTAATACGGTCTAGTTTATCTAGTAGAAATTCAGAACTTCCATTAACTGTATCACCGAAGCCCAACTGAGGCACTGGATTTCCAGTTACTAAAATTGAGATAAATATCGCAGGGACTAAATAGGCAAAGATTAAAACGCAATATTGAGCAACTTGAGTATAGGTAATTCCCTTCATTCCGCCCATGACAGCGTAAAAGAAAACAATGATCATGCCGATAATTACTCCTAAATTTATATCCACCTCAAGAAATCTTGAAAAAACAATTCCCACTCCTCTCATTTGACCAGCAATATAGGTGAATGAAATGAAAATTAAACAAAGAACGGCAACGATACGGGCAAGATCAGAATAATATCGGGTTCCAATAAATTCTGGAACAGTATATTTTCCAAACTTTCTTAAATACGGTGCTAGCAAAAGTGCGAGCAAGACATATCCTCCCGTCCATCCCATAAGATAAACAGCTCCATCTCTTCCAGAAAAAGCAATAATTCCAGCAATAGAAATAAAAGAAGCAGCAGACATCCAATCAGCAGCAGTAGCCATTCCATTTGCAACTGGATGTACTCCTTTCCCAGCCACATAAAAATCTCCCGTATCTTTTGCTTTACTCCAAAATGCAATGCCTATGTAGAGTGCAAATGTAAGCCCAACAAACAAATAGGTTAATAATTGAGGGCTCATTTTTTCTTATCCTTATATTTTTCATCTAACTTATTCATAAGATGGACATAAATAAAAATAAGTATCACGAAGAAAAAAATACTGCCTTGTTGAGCAAACCAAAACCCAAGCTTAAATCCGCCAATTTTAAATTGATCAAGCCACTCTGAAAATATGATTCCAAAACCAAAAGATACTAAAAACCAAATTGATAATAGTGTAAGAATAATTCTGATGTTTTCCTTCCAATAGTTGTTCATAAATTAATTATAAAGAAGTAATGATGATAGATATATTAGTAGTAAAGTTAAGCTTTAATAAGAATCTATTTTTCTATTAGCATATTAGGCTTACCAGCAACTTTTTTGAGGATAAATTCATCGTATAGTTCACCAATTGCAGTAAAAGCTCTAAATCGCATTTTATCATCGTCCACATCAATTATTTGGTAAAGCTGTTTATTCTCACCAAAGGTTTTAGCATATTTCCCTTTTGTAATTTCATACATCTTAGGGCCACTTACAGACACAACATTTACAGTTCCAATCTCAGGATCATATGCTTGCTGGTAACCAGTTGGAACGTTAGTTAAATTTTTAGTATCGACAAAACCAGTTCTGGAATAAGTATGATCATGCCCACTCAAAATCAAATCAACTCTATATTCGTCAAAAAGTGGCTTCCACGCTTGTCTTAACTCAATATTATCTCTATCTGATGCAGGGGAATACATAGGATGATGAAACGTAACAACTGTCCATTTATTAGGATTCTGTTTAAGTGTTTTTTTCAACCATGGAATTTGTGCCTTAAGCTCAGTATTTGAATCTAATGAAATAAATCTTACACCTTGATAATCAATATAATAAACCGTCTCCTTTAAACTTTCTTTTGGTACATCTTGCATGGGAAAGGAGAATTGAGGGCGCCAATGAGTGCTCAAAATAGGAGTACCAGTTGGATTTTCAAGACGATCATAAAGTGGGGCTGCTCCCCCCAAAATTACTTTGTTTATTAATTCATCCTTAGAAAAACCAGTTATTAATTCTATTCCTGAATCAATGGATTCAATCTGACCATTCTCTTTGATTAATAGATTGCCTATCTGCTCAAGCTCGTCTTCAATAGTAAGCTTGAATACGCCTGGTGCATATAATGTATATTCATCTACTTTTATTTTTATATCTTTACCCTTTTTAGTTTTCCAAATTCTCTTACGTTGTGAATCATCAAGATACTCATGATTGCCTGGCGTGGCTATAACGGGTATTGTGCCATTAACCCAATCTGGAGCTTGATGCCATTCACCCCACTGAGCATCCATATAATGTTCATCCACTAGATCCCCAGCATGTAAAGTAAATGCTGCTCTAGGTGCATCTCGAAATGCTTCTCTAAAAACCCTAGACCAATGAGTTTTAACCTCATTTTGAGCATCTCCAAAGTAAATAAAACTGAACGGTTCAGGTGTTAGACTTGCGGTTTTAAAATGATAATACTCTGTCCAATTTTCTCCATCACCAACTCGATATGCATATAAAGTATCCGGCTCAAGATTTGTAAAAGTTACATTATGATAGTGGGCATCATTAATATCGCTTTTAAGGGTTGTTGTCATAGCTTTTAGCTCAATTGTTTTCATAGTCCTGCCACTTGCATTAGCAAATCCAATTTGAGCATAGCCATTTATAACAGAAGTATCGGTCCGCCAAGAAACTGACTGAGTAGTTGCAGGATTATCGTTCCATGTAAGAACTACTCTGTCTGGCAGAGCTGAGGGAGCATAAGCAATTTCTTCAGATAATTTTGTTGCTTTCCAGTTATCATGAGAGAAGACCAGAAGACTAAACAAACTTAAAAAAACTAAGGTAAATTTTTTCATATCCAATCAAATTGGTGGGTCTGGCTGGATTTGAACCGGCGACCTCACCCTTATCAGGGGTGCGCTCTAACCAACTGAGCTACAGACCCAAAGAAATGACATTATATGATTAACATCTCCCACTAGAAAGAAAAAAAGAAATTTTTTAATCTATTAATAGAGAAAATATGTCAAAACAAAATAAATTATGGGTTCCAAGAGAACCAAAAAAAAACAAATTTATATAGTTTTGCTGAAAAATATATTGGTAAATTTTCTGACTATGAGCAAATACATAAATTCTCTATAGATCACCCAGGAGAATTTTGGTCAGGAGTATGGGATTTCTGTAGTGTCATTGGGGAAAAGGGTGAGATACCATTAAAAAGCTCCTCTAAAATACAAAAATCGCAGTTTTTTCCTCAAGGAACAATAAATTATGCAGAAAATTTATTACATCATGCCCCAGAAAAAGCAGTTGTATATTGGGATGAAGTATCAAAAATAAAAGTAATTACAAAGGATGAACTATTTAAAAAAAGTGTTGCTTTCGGGCAATGGTTAAAGTCAAAAGGAATTAGGAAAGGTGATCGTGTATGCGTTATATTACCAAATGTTCCTGAAGCGATCTTTATTATGCTTGGCACTGCATCGATAGGGGCTATTTTCTCATCTGTTTCCCCTGATTTTGGCGAAAATGCAATTCTTGATAGGTTTATACAAATAGAACCTAAAGTTCTTGTTAGTTGTGATGGCTACAAATATAAAAGTAAACTCATTGATTCAAGGGATAAGGTGCTTAACTTGCTCCAATCTCTTCCATCTGTTGATCATCACGTTTTTTGCTGCAAAGAGGGTCTTGAGCAAAAGCCTACTTCTGACGTTACCAGGATTGAAGATATTTTCGAAGCTTATAATCACAATACAATTACATTCGAAAAATTCCCATTCAATCACCCTTTGTATATCTTGTTTTCTAGTGGGACGACCGGAAAACCAAAATGCATCGTTCATGGTGCCGGTGGTACTTTATTGCAACATAAAAAAGAGCACCAACTTCAACTAAATCTTCAACTTAATGGAAAAATGTTTTACTTCACAACAACAGGCTGGATGATGTGGAATTGGTTAGTTGGAGGACTTGCTAGTAGTCAAACAATTTATTTATTTCATGGGTCTCCATTTTATCCATCAGCAAATATTATTTTGGATGTGATAGCTTCTGAAAAAATAAATTTATTTGGGGTTTCAGCAAAATACATACAAGAATTATTTCGACAAAAAATAAATATCAAAAAAACGTTTGATTTATCAGAGCTTTCTACAATTACAACTACAGGCTCACCTCTAAGTCCTGAAAGCTTTGATTTTGTCTATAACTCTTTTAAGTCAGATATACATCTTGCCTCAATATGTGGAGGGACTGACATTATTTCTTGTTTTGTTGGTGCAAGCCCTATAGATCCAGTATTTAAAGGTGAAATTCAAAAAGCAGGATTAGGAATGGATGTTGATGTTTATGATGATGATGGACAAGCTCTCATTAACTTTCCAGGCGAATTAGTTTGTAAAAATTCTTTTCCATCAATGCCCCTTGGTTTTTGGAATGATGATAATAATGAGAAGTATTTAGCATCGTATTTTTCAAAATATAAAAACATATGGCATCAAGGAGATTTTGCAGTTAAAACAAAAAATAATGGCTACATTGTTCAAGGTAGGTCGGATACAACACTCAATCCTGGAGGAGTAAGAATTGGAACCTCTGAAATATACAGACAAATTGAAACAATCAATGAAATTGAGGCCTCGGTAGTAGTTGAGCGTGCTAAAGGTCCAGATGTAGAAGTAATTTTATTTGTGATGCTAATGGATGGATGGAAACTAGACGAAAATCTACAACAGAAAATTAAATCAAGGATAAGAGAGCAAGCATCTCCAAGGCATGTGCCAGATAAAATATTTGCATGTCCAGATATTCCACATACCAAATCAGGCAAGATTAGTGAACAAGCAGTAAAAAATGCATTGAATAATATAAAAGCCGAAAACCTTTCTGCGCTGGATAATCCAGAATCTCTTGATTTCTTTTTTCAATTTTCTAATGCCTCAAATTAGAAGTAAATTTACAAAAAGTAGTATTATATTTATGGAGGACTATATTCGTGGATGAATTTAAAATCTTATGTCTAAACTAATAGAAAATCCTGTAGGGTTGGATGGTTTTGAATTTATCGAATTCTGCTCACAAAATCCTAGAAAAGTTGAAAAAGTTTTTTCCACACTTGGTTTCACTAAAATAGCAAATCACAGGACAAAAGATGTATCTTTATGGAGACAAGGGGAAATAAATCTAATACTCAATAATGAACTAAAATCCCCATCTTGGTTTTTTGCTCAGGAACATGGAGATGCTGCATGTGGCATGGGCTTTAGAGTTAAAGACGCTCGTCATGCATATGAGTATTTGCTTGATAAAGGAGCAGAGCCTGTAGATCTTCCAGCTGGGCCAATGGAATTAAAACTACCAGGGATAAGAGGTATCGGTGGTGCCATAATTTATTTAATTGATAGATATCAAGAAGGGCTTTCTCTTTACGATATAGATTTCGATTATATCGAGGGTACTGATATTCATCCTAAAGGCTTAGGATTAAAGTTTATCGATCACCTTACACATAATGTTTATGGTGGAAGAATGAAATATTGGGCTGATTACTATGGGAAACTATTTAATTTCTATGAAATGCGATTCTTCGACATAAAAGGAGAATACTCAGGATTAACTTCAAAAGCACTTTCTGCACCAGATGGAAAAATTAAAATACCACTCAATGAGGAGGGCAAAAAAGGAAACGGACAAATTGATGAATACCTTAGAGAGTTTAACGGAGAAGGTATCCAACACATTGCGTTCTCTTGTGATGATTTACATAAATGTATTGATTCATTGAAAGAAAATAATGTTCCTTTAATGACGCCACCACCAGATACATACTATCAAATGCTTAATGAAAGAATCCCTGGACATAATGAAAATGTCAATGAATTAAAACTTAGAGGAATTTTATTAGATGGAGCTAAAGAGGGTAAAAAAACAAGATTATTACTTCAAATTTTTTCTGAACCTTTATTGGGTCCGGTTTTCTTTGAGTTTATTCAAAGAAAAGGAGATGAAGGTTTTGGAGAAGGAAACTTTAAAGCATTATTTGAATCAATTGAGCGTGATCAGGTTAAAAGAGGAGTAATAAGCACGGAGAAATAAAGATGCAGGGCAAATTAAAAGGAGTGCACCACGTTGCATATAGATGTAAAGATGCAAAAGAAACTGTTAATTTTTATAAAGAAGCACTTGGTATGCATTTTCAGCTGGCCATTGCTGAAGATTATGTTCCGTCAACAGGTGCTTATGACCCTTACATGCATGTTTTTCTCGATGCAGGGAATAATAATGTCTTAGCATTTTTTGAACTTCCAGAACAAAAACCAATGGATCGAGATGGAAATACTCCAGAATGGGTACAACATATTGCATTCAGAGTAGATTCAGTCGAAAGCCTAGTTGAGAATAAAAAACACTTAGAGGGCATGGGTCTTGATGTTTTAGGGCCGACTGATCATGGAATATTTAAATCTATATATTTTTTTGATCCTAATGGCCATCGAATTGAATTAACAGCTGATACCGCAACCGAAGATGATATCAAACGCTTGAATAAAGTGGCACAACCCATGATAGATGAATGGGATAAAACAAAAAGAGCGCCTCAACATGCAAACTGGCTGCACCAAAATGTAAAAAATAAAAAAGAATAATGTTAAAACTTTATTCTTACTACAGGTCATCAACATCATATAGAGCGAGAATTGCTTTAAACCTAAAAAACCTAGAGTACAAAGTTGTGCCAATCAACCTCTTAGAAAACGAACAAAACTCAAAAAAATTTTTAAAAATAAATCCGCAAGGACGCCTTCCAGCCCTAGAAATTAATGGCGAAATATATGTCCAATCAATGTTTATTCTTGAGGAGCTTGAGAGACGTTATCCCTCGCCATCTTTTTTTCCAAAAGACATTAAAGATATTAAATTATGTAAGGAGCTTACATATTTGCTTGCTACAGATCTGCATGCATTAAACAATCTTTCAACCTTAAAATATTTATCAAGAAACATGCAAACTTCAGAAGAGCAAAAAATATCTTGGATTCAACATTGGATCAAGGAAGTATTTGATAAAGTAGAAGTAAAGATTAAAGCAATATCATTTGCCAATTTTCCATTTAATAATCCAGGACTTTTTGAGATATTGTTAATTCCCCAGGTGTATAATGCCATGAGATTCCAAGTAGATATGTCAGATTTCCCAATAATAAAAGAAATATATACTTCTGCAAATTTGCTTAATATTTTTCAAAATGCAGCTCCTGAAAATCAATTAGACTTTCCTAAGGATAGTAATTAATGAAATTAGCAACACTTGCCAATGGCACAAGAGACGGTTCGATAGTAATAGTAAGCAAAGATCTCAGCAATTATGTTAAGGCTGATCATATTGCTTCAAATCTACAATCTGTTTTAGATAACTGGGATGAATTATCCCCCCAGCTTCATGAATTATCAAAGCAACTTGAGAATCAAAAATTAAAAGGTAAATCTCTAGATCTAAAAAAATGTATGAGCCCCCTTCCTAGGGCATACCAATGGGCAGACGGTTCAGCATACATAAATCATGTTGAGTTAGTTAGAAAGGCAAGAGATGTAGAAGTTCCGGAAAGTTTTTATCAAGACCCTTTGATGTATCAAGGTGGTTCAGATAATTTTTTAGGGCCGTATGAGTCTATTCCCTTAAAAGACGAAAAATGGGGATGTGATTTTGAAGGTGAAATTGCGGTAATTGTAGATGACGTCCCAATGGGAACTACACCAAAAGAAGCATTAAAGCATATTAAGCTAATAATGCTTTGTAATGATGTGTCACTGCGTAACTTGATACCTACAGAGCTACAGAAAGGGTTTGGGTTTTTCAACTCAAAGCCTTCAAGTGCTTTTTCTCCTGTAGCAATTACTCCTGATGAGCTTGGAGACATGTGGCAGAACTCTCTTATTGAACAACAAATTTCAATAAACTTAAACTCTCAACCATTTGGGAGAGTTTGGGGTCATAAGGATGCAACATTCAACCTTTCAGAACTTGTAGCACATGCATGTAAAACAAGAAATCTTTGCGCTGGTTCAATAATTGGCTCTGGTACATTATCGAATAAGGATTCTGATGGAGGTCCTGGTAAACCAATTACTGATGGTGGTTTAGGCTACTCTTGTATAGCAGAAGTAAGAGTCGTAGAAAAATTACTCTATGGTGAAATTAAAACACCATTTCTTAAAGCTGGCGATCGTGTGCAAATCGATATGTTTGACGAAGATGGAGCTTCAATATTTGGCTGCATTGATCAAATGGTAGTCAAAGCTTAATTTAATCTTGTAGGCAACAATTTTTCAGATCTTAGTCGGTTTGCCCTCTACACCAAAATAAATTACTCATCGAAGGAAGAAGATATGATTAATTATTGATTTTCTAGAATTTGCAAAATTGCAAAACTTACGTCATGACCGCCATTTTGGTTTTGAGAAGTTATAAATCTTTTTTCTTCGTCAACCACAGTATGATTAGCAAACATGTCTCTAAATCTTGTGTTGCTTTCAAATTTCACACCAACTTTTTTAAGTTCTGTTTCAGGATGCATTGGTGTAAATGCTATACCAAGTTCTTTAATTTGTTTATCTGTAACGCCAGTCATTCTTTTTCCAGAGATAAGGTAGTCTCCATTTGGTTTTTTGGCATTAATAAACCCTAAAACTCCATGACATATTCCGCCTATAAGTGCATCAGAATTAAGGTAGGCGTCTGATATCTTTGTTCCTAGATCTTCAGAAAATCCAAGGTCATATGCTGCACCCCATCCACCAGCAATGAAAATTATTGAGTATTCCTTAAAATCTAAATTACTTATTTTTAAAGAATTTTTTAACTTTGAAACAGATAAATTATTTGATTCAAAAGCTTTGTCCTCTGGAGTTTTAATAAAAAATGGAATTGGCTCTACAGGGATTTCACCACCCTCTATACTCGCAATATCGACATTCATGCCTGCTTCTAGAAAATGATAGTAAGGTACAGATAATTCAGATAGAAATACGCCCGTCATCTTCCCACCTAATTCTCCAGGTTTGTTTAAAATCCCATGATTTGTCGCAACTATAAGCGCTTTTTTTCCATCAAAATTAAAATCAAATTCATGTGTGTTCTTGGGGTGCAGCCCGGCTAAATGCAATCCTGAAGGGAACAAGATGATTAAAGTAATAATTACTGCTAAAAGACTTAAAAAGATTCTCATTATTGTAATTATGCATTTTATCTAAATAAAAAAAATTATTGTGAGAAATTATTTAGTATTTTTGGCGCAAGAATAACTAACATAACCACTATGACAGCGCTGAATATAAAGTTTGCTGATAATTTATTTTTATAAGTGCTGCCAAAATATACTCCTGCAAAAAATCCAGTGAAATAATGAAGTGCTAGTCCGACAAGTGTTCTAGAACCGCTGATAACTTTCGTCCCGATGATAACTTCTTGTACCAAAAAGATTGATACTGTTACCGAGCATAATCCAAGCAAACCAAATATAATCACCGACTTAATCTTAAGGTAACTTAATAAAGGGGTCCCAATGATAAATATTGGCAGAAACCCGATCAAATAAATTAAGAATAGTGTGGGGCCATAAGTAAAGATATCAGATAGCAATGTAAAGGCTATATCTGAAAAACTTACTGAATCAACATGTGTTACTATCCAGTAAAGCGAAAAGAAGGAACTAATTGGAGCTGAAAGTAGACTTGCAAAAGCAGTAGCACTTAATAAGTAGATAAAAAAACGAAAAATTCGCATTTATCTTGCTAAGGTGAGAGTTCAAAGATTTTACCACCTGGTCCATCGGTTAAAAGGAGTATATTCCCAGATGGTGTTTCATAAACATTTCTAAGTCTTTCATTAAAATCTTTCAAAAGTATTTCTTCTTCAACCTTGCCATTAGTTAAAGTCAGTCTGCTTAAAATCTTGCCTGATAAAGCAGATATGAAAAATGAGTCTCTCCATTCTTTGAATTTTTTCCCACTGTAAAGCATCATACCTGATGGAGCTATAGATGGACGCCAATAAATTAAGGGTTGTTCCATTCCCTCCATTTCTGTGAAAGGTGTAATTTGGGCTCCGCTGTAATCAACGCAATAGCAAATTGCTGGCCATCCATAGTTTTTACCAGGTTCAACGATGTTGAATTCATCTCCACCCTTAGGTCCATGTTCATTCTCATAAATTACATCATTACTAATGACAAGACCTTGCATATTTCTGTGCCCATAAGAGTATATTTCAGGTAGAGCATCGTCTTGGTCTACAAATGGGTTATCGCTTGGAACCGAACCATCAGGATTGATTCTGATAATTTTTCCAAAATGATTATCCAAGAACTGAGCATCTTCTTTGTTATTATAGCCATCCCCACTTGTGATAATTAAAGTTCCATCTGAGAGAAATGCTATTTTGCCACCATAATGAGCTGGTGCAGTGCGGTATGCTTTTGCTTTAAAAATTATTTTAAAGTCTTTCAGAGTATCACCAACTAAAGAAGCTGATGCCACAAAAAGTGTGTTAGATGGTTTAAATAAATCTTCAACCAATTGACCTTCATCAGTGTCTTCGGCAGAATATGAAAAATAAATTTTTTTATTCTCACTAAATTTTGGATCAAGAACAACATCAGAGAGACCGCCCTGACCGTCATATAAAACTTTTGGCACACCTTTGACTGAATAGATAAGTTCGCCGGTATCTAAAGAAATAACTTTTAAATTTCCTGGCATTTCTGAGAGAAGAAATTTGTCTTCATCAATGAAAGCTAAACTCCATGGATCATCAAAAGTATCACCCACTTGTCTTACATTGAATTCATAGGATTTAATAAATTGTGAGCATAGAAAAATTATAAGAAAGAAAAATTTTTTTAAGAGCGAGCTCATACATCAAATTTTAATATAAAATGAGTTATTAAATAAGTATGAGATACCTTTTATTAATTTTAATCCTTTTAGTGGGATGCTCAGAAGATCCTAAATATGATGTTATTTTGCTTAACGGTAAAATAATCGATGGATCAGGTGAAAAATCCTATACTGGCTCAGTTGCAATTAAAAATGACAAAATAGTTGCAGTAGGCAACTTGCAGGGTAAGGCCAAACAAGTAATTGATGCGACAGGGCTTGTAATCTCGCCGGGATTTATAGATATGCATACACATGCTGTTAGAGGGATCTTTGATGTGCCTACAGCTGAGGCTTTTTTGTTTCAAGGGGTTACCACATTAACTGATGGCAATGACGGCACTTCTCCACTACCCATTGGAGAGCATTATAAAAAAATTTCATCAACAAAAATCTCACCTAATTGGGCGGTTTTTGTAGGACAGGGTACTGTACGCAGAGAGGTAATGGGTCTTGAGAATCGTGCACCTACTAAACAAGAATTGGAGCAAATGGTTTCCATTGTTGATCAAGCAATGAGGGAAGGAGCTTTAGGTTTGTCTTCAGGACTCTTTTATGTTCCAGGAAGTTTTAGCACTAAAAATGAAGTGGTAGAGTTAGCTAAAGTCGCATCGAAATATGGGGGTATCTATATTTCGCACATGAGAGATGAAGCAGCACTTATAATTGAATCTGTTAATGAGACCATCGATATTGGAAAACTTGCAAAGCTTCCAGCAGTAATAACTCATCATAAAGTTATCGGGAAAAACAATTGGGGGCTTTCCAAAGAGACACTTAAGTTGGTGGATGCTGCAGTCAACGAGGGTTTTGATGTTTATCTAGACCAATATCCCTATACTGCTTCACAAACAAGTCTACGAGCACTTATCCCTCAATGGGCACAAGCTGGTGGCAGAGAAATGCTACTACAAAGAATAGAGGATCCTGAAATAAGAGCAAAAATTAAAGAAGAAATTGTTGAAAGGATTCTATTTGATCGTGGAGGTGGCGATCCTAAAAATGTTGTTATTTCCGAAGCAAAATGGGACAACTCCCTTGAAGGAAAAAATCTTGCAGAAATTACAATTTCTTACGGCCTCGAACCCTCTGCTGAAAATGCTGCAGAAACTGTCTTTAAGATCTATAAACAAGGAAATGCTCGAGCAGTATTTCATGCCATAAGCGATGAAGATGTTAAAAATATAATGCAACATCCTCGAGCTTCAATTGCTTCTGATGGACCAATGATGGTGTTTGGTGTAGGCAAACCTCATCCTAGATCATATGGAACTTATCCGCGTGTTTTAGGGAAATATGTAAGAGAGCAAAATATAATTAGTCTTCCTGAAGCCATCAGAAAGATGACTTCGTTGCCTGCAAAAGTTCTATCGATTAAAGAAAGAGGCTTAATCAAAGAAGGTTATTTTGCAGATATTGTAGTTTTCAATGAAGAGACTATTTCAGACAATGCAACTTTTCAGAATCCGCATCAATATTCAAATGGGGTTGAGTATGTTCTAATAAATGGCGTCATAGTTATTAAAGATGGTAAGCACACAGGTGCCAAACCTGGTAAAGTTTTACATGGCCCTGGCTATAAGTAGTCAGGCATTTCTCTTAGTGCTTCTTTACCAAAAAACATATGATCATCAATAAAAAATGTAGGTGCCCCAAAGACTCCTCTTTTTACTGCATTTTCAGTATTTGCAAATAGCTCATCTTTTACCTCTTGGTCCACTGCATGCTCAATGATTTCAGCACCATTCAAACCATTGGATGTGAGGTGATTTGATAATATCTCATGATCTCCAAGGTTTTTTTCCTCTTCCCACAAGCCTCTCATTACAACTTCAATGTATTTTTCTTGGTTTCCTTGCTTGGAAGCATATATGAGACCTCTTTGCATCATTACGGTATTCACTGGGAAAAATGGATTCATCTTAAATTCTTCAATTTTATGAAAATTTACAAATCTAGAGATTTCATTCATAAAATAGTCAGTTTTATTCGGAATATCTTGTGCTGAAATTAATGGAGGTTGATTGTTTGATAGTTTGAAAATACCACCTAATAAGCAAACTTTATATTCAAAAGAAACATTATGCTTTTTTATAAATTCTGGCAAAACCTTATTGGCAAGATAAACATTGGGGCTTGCAAAATCAAAAATAAATTCAATCTTCATCAGTATTTATTCTAAGCTAAATTTCATAACTTCATTAGTCTCTAATCTTGAAATTAATTTATCTCCCATTGCAGGGATTGTCGTAAAAATTCCACCATTTAAATCATCACAATCAAGTAAAATGCATAAAGCGCTCTCCACTATCATTTTTGAGGTTGAAAGATAACCTGGATCACCCTCACCTTTAACTGATGCTTGAATTATGACTTTGTTATTTTCGACTCCCGCAAACAACATATCGTAAGAGCCAGATTCCCTTGATTCTCTCGATGGGCCTTCACCTGGTTTTGGAACATCTTTACCAATTAGAGGGTTATGTGAAGACATTGCCTCCGCACGAGCCTTTCCTTCATCACCGCTACCGCATGAAACCATTTCATCATATAAGAAATCTTCTCCATATAAATGGCCAAGCATAAAATTTGTTCTATGGACATTTTTAGTATTAATAGCTGCCATTATGAAAGGAGAAACCCACTCATCAAGCACCTCATCAAAATACATTTTATGATCGGTGGGCTGAGTCGGTCCGTTGAACCCCTCACATAAAGCGAAAGGATTAATTAATGTATTAAATAGATCCGGATTTTTACGAATTGCATGTAAAGTAGCCTTAAGAGATGCTGCTGTTCCACCTGAAAACTCACCTTTCATTTTTCTGACTCTACATTTAATTTGACTTAAAGGTTTTTGAAATTTTTCGATGGCTTTTTTCTGTAAGAAATAAACTCCACAATCTGATGGTATCGAATCAAAACCACAACTATGGACAATAATGGCCCCACTGTTTTTAGCATCTTCATTATATTTTTGCATCTCAAACATCCATCCGGGTTCACCGCATAAATCAACGTAATGAACTCCCAGTTTGCAACATGTAGAAATTATTTCATTTCCATGTAACTGATAAGGGCCAACAGTAGTTAAAAGCATCTTAGTTTTTCCTAATACATTTTCTACATTTTTAGCATTACTCGAATCGAGCTCCAGAATTGGCTTATTAATTTTTAAGTCCTCTGCAATTTTAGTGAGCTTGTTAAGATTTCTGCCTGCCACTGCCCAATTTAAATGACTATACTTTTCAGACATGTACTCTAAAACCAATTTTCCTGTAAAGCCTGAACCGCCAAAGATTATCAAATCAAACTCTTTTTCCATTTGTCTCCTCTACTTTCTTTGGAGCATTATATACGTAAATCTCTTTTTACCTACTTGAAGTAAGTACTTATGTCCAAATTTTAGCTGCATTTCTTTAGAATCAACTTTTATCTCATCAATTTTGACAGCACCTTGAGAAATTAACCTAATACCTTCTGAGGTGCTTTCAGTAAAGCCTACATCTTTTAGAAGGTTTGGAAGAGAAGGAATTTCTGAAAAACTTAATGTGATTAATTCAATATTGCTTGGCAACTCTTTGCTTGAGAACTTTTTAAAGAAGTTTTCACGCGCCTCGTTTGCTTTTTTATCGTCTGTATAGCGAGATGCTAATTCCATCGCTAGTTCAATTTTAATATCTCTTGGATTTAATCCATCCTCTAGCTTCTTTTCCAATTTACTTACTTCAGCAGGAGTTTTCATGCTCAGAAGATTAAACCATTTAATCATAATCTCATCTGGAATTGACATTGTTTTTCCAAAAATTTCATCTGCAGATTCTGTTATACCAATATAGTTATGTTCTGACTTTGACATTTTTTTTACTCCATCAAGTCCTTCCAGCAAAGGAAGCATAATAATGCACTGGGGCTCCTGACCAATATTCCTTTGCAAATCTCTTCCTACAAGCAAATTAAATTTTTGATCTGTTCCTCCCAGTTCAACGTCAACCTCAAGCTCAACAGAATCTTGACCTTGTATCAAGGGGTAAAGGAATTCATGAATTGAAATTGGTTGATTACTTTTATATCTTTTTGAAAAATCATCTCTTTCAAGCATTCTTGCTACCGTTGATTGAGATGCAATTTTGATCATATCGGCAGCTGTTAACTTATCTCCCCATCGAGAATTAAAATCAACTATAGTTTTTTTGGCATCCAGTACTTTGAAAACTTGATCCTTATAAGTATTAGCATTTTTTTGTATCTCATCATCTGAAAGTGGCGGTCTAGTTTTGTTTTTTCCACTTGGGTCTCCAATTTTTCCAGTAAAATCACCAATTAAGAAGATGACTTTATGACCAAGGTCTTGAAATTGTCGCATCTTTCTTAAAATTACAGTGTGTCCAATATGGAGGTCGGGCGCAGTGGGATCAAACCCTACTTTTACCACCAGTTGTTTTTTGGTCTTAAGCTTATTAAGCAAATCATCTTCCCCGATGATTTCCTCTATACCTTGTTTTATAATTTCTAATTGTTTCTTGTAATCGTTCATGAAGCTATTTATATAATATCAGAACATGTACATAGGCTCCCAATTTAAGTTTATCCTCATTATTTTTTTCCTATTATTTATAACCCTAGTGTTCATATTAATTGATGATTCAAAAAGGGACTTTAAGCAAACGCAACAAGAGATAAAAATAACTTTTCCAAAAAATAACCATAACTTCACTCAAATTCCACTAGAGTCAAAAATTAACATTAAAAGTGGTGATTCTCTTTATTCGTTACTGAAAGAGCTTGATATTAAAGAGGATCTTATTAATAAAATTATTCTTGATAATAAACTTAAAGAGTTTTCAAAATTTAGGATAGACGAGACATTATTATTAACGACTGATTCTAATAAAATTAGAATAATAAAATATCGAGGGAAACAGCTTCCAGTTATTTTAGAAATTAATTCTAAGACCTACTCCATTTTTTCAGATCCAAGTTTTTTCCAAAAATACGTTTTTTTTAAAGAATTTAAAATAACAGACTCTCTTTATCAATCGGGGATAAATGCGAATGTGCCTGATGTCATTTTGGCAGACCTAATATACATATTTGGTTGGGATATTGACTTTGCATTTGATATTAGAGAGGGAGATTCTGTAAAGATTCTTTATGAAGATACTTACTTTAATGGAAATTTTCTGTTCAATGGCGACATCCTCGCTGCAGAATTCATGAATAATGGTGAGGAAATATCAGCAATAAGGTTTTCTCAAAAAGGGAGAAAAGATTATTACGCTAAAGATAGTTCAAACATTAGAAAAGCTTTTCTAAAAACTCCAATAGAGTTTGCAAAAATTAGTTCGCATTACAACCTAAAAAGAAAACATCCAGTTTTGAATACCATAAGAGTACATAAGGGAACGGATTATGCTGCTAAAAAGGGAACTCCAGTGAAGGTTACCGGTGATGGGGTTGTCACAAGAGCTGACTATTCTGAATCTTATGGAAATATTATTGATGTTTTACACTTTAATACCTACACAACGAGGTATGCTCATCTAAATAATTTTTCGAATAATATTAAGGTTGGCACAAAAGTTCTTCAAGGTGATGTTATAGGGTATGTTGGGTCTACCGGACTTGCTACTGGGCCTCATTTGCATTACGAATTTCATATAAATGGTAAACATACCAATCCTGTTAATATCAAACCTACAAATGCAGCTCCAATTAACTCCTATAATCTTGCTAACTTTAATAAAATAGTAAATGAAAGATCAATATTAATAGATAACTTAAGTAGCAATGAGTAGCTTATACATAGGAGTAATGTCAGGAACTAGTAGAGATAATCTTGATGGCTGTATTGTTGATTTTGCAAATAGCTTTAAGATTCATAAAACACTAACAATACCATTTTCAAAAAATTATAAATCTTCTGAAAGTTATGATTTTATTTCACAGGAAATAAACGAAAAAACTATTCATTTAGTTTCTAGAATAATTGAAGAATCAAATTTCTCTAAGAAGGATATAAAGGCTATAGCTTTCTCAGGACAAACAATATCGCACAACACAAAATTAAGTTTACAGGCTGGAAATCCGAAATATATATCAGATAGGTTATCAATGGAAGTAATCTCTGACTTTAGAAATGAAGATATAAGGAGAGGAGGATTAGGAGCACCACTAATACCAGATTTTCATAATTATATTTTTGGTGAAATAAATAAAACTAAACTTATTGTTAATATTGGGGGCATAGCTAATGGAACGCATCTTGTTGGGAAGGAAGTGAGTCTAGCATCAGATCTAGGGCCTGGAAATTGTCTCATGGATTATGCAATGATAAATAAAAATTTAGGGAATTTTGATCTTAATGGCAATATTGCCTCAATGGGGAACTTAAATAACAAACTTTATCAAGAAATTTCTGAGCCAATAAAGAAATTACACTACCCTAGAGCAGATGATATTAGTGTTTATACAGATAAGATCAAACAAATTGATCTTAACGAGTTTAGTGCAGAGGAGACACTAAGAACCCTAGCTGAGGTTACTGCAGTAAAAATTCATGATTTTTATCTCGTATGTCAAAAACCAGAAGAGGTTTTTATACACGGTGGTGGGGCAAAAAATAAATTCTTGATGCATCTTCTGGAATCAAAAATAGGAAAAGGAATTACAACGACTAATGACTACATCCCAATTGAATATGTTGAAGCTGCAGCTTTCGCTTTCCTGGCTTATTCTGAGAGAGGAGTATCTTTTAAATAGAAAATGATGAACCACAGCCACAGGTTGATGCAGCATTTGGGTTTTCTACCGTAAATTTAGCGCCCATTAAGTCTTCTTTATAATCAATCAAAGATCCAGTTATGTAGGGATAGGAAAGTTGATCCAAAAGTACTTTGATGCCATTTTCAAAATCTAATAAAGAGTCTTCGTCAGAGTCGAATTCATCAAATTTAAAGCCATACTGGAAGCCTGAACAACCCCCTCCTGTAACATAGACTCTAAAATATTTGCCTTTTTCAGATCCAGAAAGCTGCGACAGTTTCGCCAAAGCTTGATCTGATAACTCAAAGGGCATTGCTTTTTTTGTTTTTAATTCCATTTAAAAATCCTAATAATAAATAATTCTACCAAAAATCTCTTATGACTTATAATTCTCTTAAATGTCTAAAAAAATTCTGTTTGTATACTCTTCCATTGACGGGCATACCTTGAAAATTTGCAATCATATGATAGCAAAAAATAAATCATTCGCTGAAACAAGCATTCATTCCTTGGAGACTGTAACTCCACAAGATCTAAGTTCGAATGATATTATTGTAATTGGTGCAAGCATAAGATATGGCAATCATAGAAAAGAACTTTACAACTTTATTAATAAAAATGTTTCTACTTTGAATGAAAAAAACTCATATTTTTTCTCAGTAAATGCAGTTGCCAGAAAGAAGGAAAAAAGAGGCGCAGAAGTAAACCCTTACATAAGAAAATTTAAGAAAAATGTAAAGTGGACGCCAAAAAAAATACAAGTATTTCCTGGAAAAATTGATTATCCAAAATATGGTTTTTTAGATAGACACATGGTAAGACTGATCATGTTCTTTTCTGGCGGACCAACTGATCTAAATAAAACGTATGAGTTTACAGATTGGAATGAGGTTGAGAGATTTGCAGATCAGATTCTTAAATCCAATGCTTAGTAAATCCAAAGGTTTATATGCCATAACGCCAACTTATCTTAGAGGCCAATCTCTAATTGATGCAGTCAAAGAAACCGTATTCTCGGGTGTAAAAATAATTCAATATCGTTTTGATGAAAGGTTAGAGAATAGCGAAAAATTAAAAACTGCAGAAAGACTATTAGATATTTGTAATGTAGCTGAGACAATTTTTGTAATAAATAATGATTTTTACCTTGCAAATATGCTCAATACTGGTCTTCACATAGGCCAAGATATCAAAGATACAAGCTTTTTACATGATCTAGATCAAATAAAGCTAATTGGTCTCAGCTGTAAAGATGATTATCTTCAGCAATTAAGGAAAGATAATGAATTATTTTCTTATTTTTCTTTTGGTCCAGTTTTTAATTCAAAAACAAAGAAAAATTTAAAAGGAACCATAAATATTAATCTAATAAGTGAAAAAATGGATCCTAGCAAAATTAATGTAGCAATTGGTGGCATCGATTCTGATAATATACGTGAAATAAAAAAAAATGGTTTTGATATGGCAGCTATTTGCGAAGGTATCTATAATGACCCAAAAAAAATATCAGAGAACATTGAAAAATTAAACAAAGTTTGGAATGAAAACTAAAAACTCTAAAGAATTATTCAAAAAATCAAAAGAACATATCGCAGGAGGTGTGAATTCTCCAGTTAGAGCTTTTAAAAGTGTCGGAGGAACACCAATATTTTTTAGAAAATCTAGAAATTGTTATTTATATGACGAAGACGGAAATAAATACATTGATTTCATAGGTTCCTGGGGTCCAATGGTTCTTGGGCATTCAAACAAACAGATAGTAAATGCAATTAAAAAGCAAGCCAGTAGGGCAATTAGTTTTGGTGCGCCAACAAAAAATGAACTAGAAATAGCAAAAATCATTAAAAATTATTTTCCTAGTATGGAAAAAATAAGGATGGTTAATTCAGGAACTGAGGCAACTATGAGCTGTATTAGGCTTGCAAGGGGATTCACAAATAGAAACATAATAATAAAGTTTACTGGCTGTTATCATGGCCACGTTGATTCTTTGCTTGTAAAAGCAGGTTCAGGTTTGGCAACACTGGGTATTCCAGATTCTCCAGGAATACCAGAAGAGCTCTCAAAACTTACAGTTTCAGTTCCCTACAATGATAAAGAAGCCCTTAAGCAAGCCTTTGAAAAATATGGGAAGGATGTTGCTTCGGTAATTATTGAGCCAATTGCTGGGAATATGGGCTTCATTGAGCCTGAGATTGATTTTCTTGAAGAAATAAATAAATTATCAAGAAAATTTGGTTCATTAGTTATATATGATGAAGTCATGACAGGATTTAGGGTGGCAAGAGGGGGAGCTCAGGAACTATATAAATTTAAACCAGACCTTACTGCACTTGGCAAGATTGTTGGAGGCGGACTTCCAGTTGGAGTGTATGGAGGAAGACGTGAAATTATGGACAAAATAGCTCCTGATGGCCCAATTTATCAAGCAGGCACACTATCTGGAAATCCAATAGCAGTTAGTGCCGGGACAGCGTTACTAAAGCAGCTAAGGAAAAAATCGATATATAGAGAACTTGAGGAAAATGGGAAACTATTTCTAGAACAACTTGGAGAAGCAGCGGAAAGGAATAACATACCTTTTTCTTATAACATTAGGGGCGGAATGTTTGGATTCTTTTTTTCTAAAAACCTACCAAGAGACTTCGAGGAGGTAAATAATTCAGATTTGGATTTGTTTAGTAAGTTCTTTCAGGGTATGCTTCAGGAAAAGATTTATCTGCCTCCATCAGCATTTGAAAGTTGTTTCCTTTCAACCAAACACAGTAAGGAAATTTTAATAAAAGCAGCAAAATCTGCTGATAAGGTTTTTAAGTCAATATAGCTTATGAGATTTGATATTGTTGGAGTAGGAAACGCACTTGTTGATGAGACGTTTTATGTTGATAAAGAGTTTGTTGATTCAACCGATTTATTTTTTAACCAATTCAAGGCAATCACTTTTGAGGAACAAGAAATAATTCTTTCAAAACTTCCTTCTAACCAAGTTGCTGAAGTAGTTTGTGGAGGATCAACTACAAATAGTTTAGCTGCTGCTGCAAACTATGGATCTAAATGTGCTCACATTTGTCAGCTAGGAGAAGATGAGCGTGGTAAACAATATGAATCCGATCTTGAAAATAATTCGATATACGTAGTAAATAAATTTCATCATAAATCGTATAAAACCGGCAGATGTTTGGTATTCATAACACCAAATAGTGAAAGAACAATGGGAACATATCTTGGAGCGTCAGAAATGCTTGAGTTCTCAACGGATTTCCCAGCTGTAGTTAATAATTCAAAAATATTATTTACTGAAGGATATCAATTTACATCTGACCAAAATTTTAAAGCATTTATTTCAGTGCTTGAAAATACGGACCCAAGTATAAAAATTGCGCTCAGTCTTTCAGACCCTTTTGTAGTTTCAAATTTTAAAAGCAGATTTGATGAAGTTTTTAGTCACAGGCTCATTGATTATGTTTTCTGTAATAAAGAGGAGGCTATTGCAATGGCAGGTGAAAATTTCATTGAGGGTCTAAATAGAATCTCGAAAAACTTTGTTGTCACTGATGGTGCAAATACCTCTGTTATTTCTGAAGAGGGAACAATTTCTGAAATTGATGCACATAAAGTAAAAGCGATAGACTCTAATGGTGCTGGTGATATTTACGCAGGATCCGTCTTACATAAAATTGTACAAGGAAAAAACTTCAAAAATGCATGTGAATTCGGAAATTATGCCTCCTCGATAATAGTGCAAGAAAAAAGTCCTCGCCTATCCGTTGAAGGTTATAAAAATTTGCATGAACAATTTGAGCTTTTATAGTGTCGCCAGAAATTTATAGCGGAAAGCGCTTTGGCATAGATAAAGCAAATATATCTCCTAATGCATTGTCTGTAATCACTAAACTTAGAAACAGTGGGTTTTCAGCATATCTTGTTGGTGGCTGCATTCGAGATTCAATCAAAGGATTGTCACCCAAAGATTTTGACATAGTTACGAATTGCCAACCAGAGCAGATAAGAAAACTTTTCAAAAATTCTCGAATCATTGGAAGAAGATTTAAATTAGTGCATATTACTTTCGCTAATGAAGTTATTGAAACAACAACATTTAGATCTGGTTTAGATCCAACAGACGATGCTTTACAAGTTGATGATGATGGAAGAATCTTACGAGATAATAATTGGGGCACCCAAGAAGAGGATGCATTCAGACGAGATTTTACTGTGAATGCTATTTATTACGATCCTCTAAGCAAAGAAGTAATTGATTACACATCTGGACTAAAAGATTTAAAGAAAAGAAAAATAAAATTCATTGGAGATCCTGAAACACGAATCCAAGAGGACCCCGTAAGAATACTTAGAGCAATAAGGTTCGCTGCAAAACTGAATTTTACTATTGATGAGCACGCACAGGAAGCTATCACAAAGTACAAGTCTAGAATCTCTGAAATGCCGCCTGCTAGAATATATGAGGAAATTATTAAATTATTTCTTTCGGGACATTCAGAAAAATCATATAAATTATTAAGTGACTATCAAGTTTTTAATGTTTTATTTCCTCACTCAAAGAATGACGCAAAAGTTTTTGGTGATTTTTTCCAAAGGGCATTTTATAACACTGATAGTAGGCACAGGAGTGATAGAAAACTCAATCCAGGATTTTTATTTGCTACTTTGCTTTGGCCAAAAGTTTTTGAGGAATCCTCTATTAATACCAAGTTAAATTTTCGAAAATACTATCAGAGCGTAAACTCAGTAATCAGAAGACAACAGATGATAAGTGCCATCCCAAGAAGATTTATTAGTTTCATTAAAGATGTATGGATGTATCAAATAAGATTTAATAAGATTGGGAAAAAATCGATTAGCTTTTCAAAAAATATAAGGTATCGGGCATCCTTTGATTTTCTTGAGGTCAGAGAATCTATAGAACCAAATCTTAAGGATCGTATTAAATGGTGGAAAGAGTTTTATGAATCGAACTATGATAAAAAAATAAAGATGCTAAATATTTATAGGAAAAAAAGTGGATCAAGATAAATTTCCATCTTACATTGCTGTTGAGGGTCCAATAGGTGTGGGCAAAACATCACTGGCAAGAAAAATATCAATTGATTTTGGGCATCAACTATGTCTTGAGCAACCAGATGAAAACCCTTTTTTAAAAGACTTTTATGAAAATAAACAGAAGTTTGCTTTTGCTACTCAAATACACTTTGTGATGCAAAGATCGCAGCAATTAAATAGATATTTTTCTGAAAGCCTCATAAAACAAAAGATTGTGTCTGATTTTATATTTGAAAAGGAAGAGCTCTTTGCTGGCCTCAACCTCTCGGATGAGGAATATGAGGTATTTACAGAAGTTAAATCAAAATTTTATATAAGTAGCCCCAAACCTGATTTAGTTATTTATCTTCAAGCATCCCCTAAGCAACTTTTAAATCGTGTAAGAGAAAGAGGCAAAGTTTACGAAGAACATATTTCATTGGAATATCTTGAAAAAATATGCGAAATGTATTCTGAATTCTTTTTCAGCTACTATGACTCACCTTTGCTTGTAATCAATGTTGATAATGTCGACTTTGTGTCGAGTCACGAAGATTACAAACAATTAGTTACTCACATTAAAAGAAATATTGTGGGAAAGGAATACATAAATCTATCACAGACTATTTTTTAATGAAATTTATTTCTAAATCTCTCGATGAAACCAGACTAATTGCAGAAAGCATTGCTAAATTTATTGAACAAAATGAAAATTTTTTAGTTTTTTATTTATCAGGCAACTTGGGGGCAGGTAAAACAACCCTTGTAAGAGAAATTTTAAAAGAGCTAGGCTGGAATTCCCCTGTGAAAAGTCCAACTTTTTCTATTCTTGAGGAATATAAAATTAGAGATTTGGAGATTTATCACGCCGATTTGTATAGACTCACAAGCTTGAATGACTTTGAAATGCTGGGATTAGAGCCAAACTTTTCTCAAAAAGGAGTGCTGTTTATAGAGTGGCCAGAAATTTTAAAAGGCTTTGATAATGTGGTTGAAATTAAGATTTCAATTCAAATAGATAACAAAGATAGAGTCATTGAGTTTGATTGTGACAATAAAGATTTTTTAAGTAGCATTACTCGGATCAATATCTAGGGACCAACCAGAAACAGACCTTTTATTTTTTTCAAGCTTACTAACAAAATTTGAAATAGTTGCCTTTAACAATGCTCTATCATGAGACTGAATTATACAGAACATACGATACTTGTGAGATTGTTTTTGTATGGGGCTCTCAAATGGCCCATAGCTTTCTATATCCCTAGAAGCAATTTCATTTTTTGCACTAGACAAAAATGTTTTTAACCTTTCCGTATTCGCATCTTCAGCCTTTAGATAAACTTGATTAACATATGGTGAAAGACACAAAATTTCCCTTTCTAAAAGCATACTCTTTGCAACATCTTCATAATCGGATCCTTCAAATTTTTTTAATAATGGATGGTCAGGTAGTCTGGTTTGTAGAAAAACTTTTGATATATTTCCTGTTCTTCCTGCTCTACCAGCTACTTGCATAAGAAGTTGTGCTGTTTGTTCTTGGATATGTAGATCTGCTCCAAAGAATCCAAAATCAAGATTAAGTACAATTATTGTTGATAGATTTTTAAAATCATGTCCTTTTGCTAGCAATTGAGTACCAATAAATATCTTTGGATCTCTATTATGAATCTGGATACTGCTTTCAATCCTCCTGGCTTTTCCACTTATTGAGTCTCTATCAATCCTTACCACGGGAAAATCTGGAAAATTTAATGCTAAGTTTTCTTCTAGCTGCTGAGTTCCGACTCCTCTAAAATCAAAACTTTGTGACTTACAGTTCGGACATTCTTTTGGCAAACTCCAGGAGGTATCGCACCTATGGCATCTTAATCTTTTATCTAATCTATGTAGGACTAATTCTGAATCACAACAACTACTCTTTGCAATCCAACCACATGATTCACAAAAGAAAATGGGTGCATAACCTCTCCTGTTAAGCAAGATCAATGCTTGATTTCCTTGCTTTAGTGTATGGCTAATTTCTCCAACTAAATTATCTGAAATTCCGTTTACAAGACGTTTCTTTTGTATTGAAATTATCTTGAATTCCGGATGTTTAAAATCCCCATATCTTGTTTTTAAAAAGAAGGAGTCAATTTCTTTTTCTTTGGCTCTTTTAAAATTTTGCAAAGACGGTGTTGCTGAGGAAAGCAACAACTTTGTACTTTTTTCATATATTAATTTAATTATTTTCTTTGAATCATATCTTAGTCCTTCGTGCTGTTTATAAGACTGGTCGTGCTCCTCATCAAATATTACTAACCCAAGATTTTTAACTGGCAGGAAAACAGCTGATCTTGTTCCAACATAAACCTTTGGTGTATCTGTAGAAGCATCTAGCCATACTTTGTACCTTTGAAGATCAGTCAAACCAGAATGAAAGATTTCAATTGAATCCTTGAAGGACTTATTTAGACTTTCATATATCTGCGGAGTAAGAAAAATTTCTGGAACTAAAACAAGTACACTTTTACCTTTAGAGAGATAATCTTTAATAAGGTGTTTATAAATTTCTGTTTTCCCAGAGGAAGTAACACCAAAAAGAAGAAATTCTTGATTCTGAGATTTTAAAATTTTTTCAAAGCATTTAGTTTGATCTTCGGTCAATTTAGGAAGCTTAGGTTTTGACGCTTTTTCTAATAGTCTTGGTTTTCTATATTTCTCTAACTCTATTGATTTTTTCTTCTTTCTAAGAATTGTTGGCAAAAAAGAGAAAATTACTTCTCCAATTGGATGCAGATAATATTCAGCTATCGTGAATGCTTTATTGATGGAACTGGGTGTTAAAATGGGTTCATAATCTAAGACTTCTTGAATTTTTTTTATTTTAAAATCAGTTTTCGCCTTTGTTTTCTCGGCAACCACGATTCCTAATAAGCTTCTCCTTCCAAATTCAACAATTACTCTTTTACCCAACAGTGATGAGTTGCTTTCATCTTTATAAGTAAATGTTGACCTTATGGGAGTTGAAAGAGCAACTTCAACAAAATTCATCTAATTATTGTAATAGAAAATTTATTTGATATTATTTCTTTCACTATTTAAGTGATATGAAAAAAGATATACATCCTGAATACCGTGAAGTACTTTTCCATGACACAAGTGTGGATAAGTATTTTATTGTTCGCTCGACTTTACAAACATCTCAAACAAAGAAGTGGGAGGATGGTAAAACTTACCCATATTTCACGCTAGAGACATCCTCTGCATCACATCCATTTTATACAGGAAAACAAAAAATCTTAGATACTGGTGGCCGTGTTCAAAAATTTGAGAAAAAATTTGGGAAAGCTTCTACCTAATCCCAGTACTTCCAAAGCCTTTTTCACCCCTGTAAGATTTACTAAATTCTTTGACCTTAACCAATTCAACCTGATTAATACTGATAATTACTAGTTGTGCAACCCTGTCGCCTGGCTTGATCACAATTTCTTCTTTTGACCTGTTCCATAAAGATATGCTAAGAGGACCTTGATAATCAGAATCAATAAGGCCCATCAAGTTGCCACATACTAATCCTTTTTTAGCGCCCAAACCTGATCTTGGGATAATCATACCCGCAAAGTTTTTATCATCGATATAAATTGAAATCCCAGATTCAATTATTGTTGATTCATTTGGCTTCATTACAAGATCATTATTGATACAAGCAAGCAGATCAAGTCCAGCTGAACCCTCAGTTTGATATTCTGGAAGGTCAAATACACTTCCTATACGTTTATCTAAAATTTTAAACTTAAGTTTCATTGAAGGATTAATTATTGCATAAATTTGATTACTATTTTATTATCATGCGTTCTTATGAGTAAGGTATGTCAAGTAACTGGTAAAAAAGCAATTGTGGGAAATCACGTTTCCCACGCTAAGAACCGTGTTAAAAGATTATTCAAGCCCAATCTTCACAAACATAAATTCTGGGTTGAAACGGAAAACAAATTTGTAACGCTTACAGTTTCAACAAAGGGCATGAGAATCATTGATAAAAAAGGTATTGACGCAGTTTTATCAGATATTCGAGCGCAAGGCGTAAAAGTTTAATAGTGCTTTTACTTGCTTCTGAATCACAAAGAAGAACCGAACTACTTTCCCTGATTAATGTAAAACATAGAGTTGTTAAGCAAAATTTTGATGAATCCTCAGTGACATCCTCTGATCCGATAATATGTTCAAAAGAGATTGTTAAAGGAAAAAATAAAAGCGCATTAAGCTTATTAGATAAATCTTTAGAAGGCTTCCCGATTCTTACTTCAGATACACTGGTGTTTTCACCAAATAAAAGTATTTTGGGTAAACCAGAAAGTTCAGATCATAATGTTGAGATGCTCAAAGAATTTTCAGATACTACTCACAGTGTTTTTTCTTCAGTAATGATTTCACATAAACAAAGGCAGCTAATAAAGACATGTGAAACACTTGTTACCTTTAAAAAACTTGAAATGAATGAAATAGAAAAATATGTTGAATCTGGAGAAGGCGAAGGAAAAGCAGGAGGTTATGGCATTCATGGTCCTGCTGGTATGTTTATATCAAAGATTGTAGGAAGTTATACTAATGTTGTGGGTTTGCCAGTCCATGAAACCTATGAAATTTTAAGATCATTCAAGTTGCTTTAATTCCTGTTTGCATAGTCAATAATTTTTTCCTTAATCTTCGGATGTTGATTTAAGAGTTTCATTCCATTCCCAATTATTACATCTTGGATTAAACTTGGATTCCCGAATGCACCGTGCAGACTTTGTATTATCCATGTCATTTGTATATTTTTATTACTTCTTTTCTTATTGTATTGATAATGACTTTCATTTTTTGACATTAATATATCAAATAGATTTTCTTTTATGTTCATAGTGTCTCCAATACCTAAATTAAGACTTTGCCCTGCCATCGGGTGAAATGTATTGGCAGCATCTCCACACAGCAAAATTTTTTCGTGGTACATTTTGCTGACCCTTTGATGCTTAAGATCGAACCCTCCCTCAAAATTATCTAGAGTTGCAAGATCAATGCTTATATTTAATTCTTTGACATAGTCTCGAAATTGCTCAGTAGGATCAAGTGTTGTGTTTGTGCAAAAAATAATTGAGAAGTATTCTTGTCGTTGATCATATGGCAATAATGCAATAGTTCCTGATTTAGTAAAATATTGGTGAGCTATATTTCCATGTTTGGCTTCAACTTTTGAAATATAAGCTTTTTGTCCATAAAACCACTCCTCTTTCTTAAAATTTAATAATGATCTGACCTTGGAATTAATGCCGTCTGCTCCAAAAAGAAATCCTCCTTCATATTTTTGCTTATTAGTCTTAACCACAACTTTATTTTTTAAAATTTGAATTTGTTCAATATCATGTCCATAAAAAATATTTTCTTCGATTCCATCGAAAACCTTTCTGTGAAGTTCATCAAACGAACACACTGAACTTAACTTTTCATAATCATCTGATGACAGTTCTAAATTTAATCTGTCATCTTTGTAGAGCTTCATTTGTTTTATTGGAGTAGACCATTCATTTAAATCCATCTTTTTATCTAAAGAATTAAGAAAAACAAGTGAATCTTTTGTAAGAGCAACTGTTCGATTGGGATTAACTCTTGAACCCTTCTCTTTTTCAATTATTTGAAACGGGACTTTATTCTGTTTAAGTATTTTTCCCAGGATCCCTCCAACAATACCTGCTCCAGCAATTAAAACCTTATTTGTCATGTATTATTCATCAATGACTCAATTTCAGAAGCATCGTAGGGAACCTCATGAGTTAAATTTTCAAAACCTTTTTTTGTTGCTCTAATATCATTCTCTATTCTTATACCAATCCCCTTCCATTTTTCTTTTACTGGAGCTGTATCATTTATATAAATACCAGGCTCAATTGTCATAACCATATTTTCCTCAAATTTTATATCTGATCCATTGATAGAATAAGGGCAATCATCATGAACATCTAATCCAATCCAGTGGCCAATCTTGTGGTAATAAAATTCTCTAAATAGTTGTTTTTCTAAAATTTCGTCCATGCTCTGGGTTAAAAAACCAAGGTCTTTTAATCCTTGTGAGATTGCCTTTTCAGAGACTTTTTGTGGCTCCATACACGAACTACCAATTTTAATTGCACTGCATGCAGCGTTATGTGCTTCTAGCACAATATCATAGACAGCTCTTTGCTCACTAGAATATTTTCCATTAATAGGAAATGTTCTTGTAATATCAGATGCATACATTTCATATTCACAGCCTGCATCAACTAATACCAAGTCGCCGTCTTTTATTGGTTGATCATTATCAATATAGTGCAAAATACACGCATTCTTTCCTCCTGCAACTATTGGATTATAAGATAGGTACCTTGACCCTCTAATTCTAAATTCATTCAAATACATTGATTCGATATCAAACTCTGACATCCCAACCTTTACATTTGAAATGACTTCTTTGTGTGACATTGCAGCAATATGGCAAGACTTTTTTATTAAGTCTATTTCATCCTCATATTTTGTAAGCCGCATTTTTCCAACTTTGTTTGAAAAATTCTTTAAATCAATATTAGCTTGATGTCTTTCCATGCTATTTGCTCTATTAATTAATGAGATTAACTTTTCATCAAAAGATTGATCTTTACCAATAAGAGAGTAGACAGTAGAGCATCCTTTTATTATTTCAGGCAGTAATTTGTCTAGCTCCTCAATATTAATGACTTCGTCAAAGGCAAAATTTTCTTTTGCACCATCAATTCCGTGCATAAATCCATCCCACTTTTCTAAGTCGGGGTTTTTTGGCCTACAAAAGAAAGTTGTATTCCCATGATTGTTAAGAAGCAAAACACATTCAGGCTCATTAAATCCAGTGAGATAAAAAAAGTTGCTGTTCTGCCTAAATGGAAATGTAGTATCATTATTTCTAATGACATTTGATGCAGAGTTAATTATTAAATACGAGTCTTCCTCAAGAAAGTTTGTTAAGTTTTCTCTACGTTTTTTATAAATATTTGCTGAAGAGTTTGTCATAGAAGGATATTATGCACGAAAAATTGGAAAATTTATCTTCAATGATAGATAAACTTATCGAACAAAACTTTAAATTAAAAACAGAATCTAAATCTCTAAAGAATAGAGTCCAGAACCTTGAGAATGAAATTCTTAAACTTCAAAAAGAAAATAAAAATCTAATTATTAAAAAAAATAATAATGAGTGAACAATTTTCTGGAACAAAAACAGTATCTGAATTCTTAAAATTTGATTTAGAAAAATTGAATCTATATGTCAAAGAAAACTGCCAAGCAGTAGAAAAAATAAATAGCTATGAGCAATTTAAGGGCGGGCAATCAAACCCATCATATTTACTAATTTCAGATAACGAAAAATATGTATTAAGGCGAAAACCGCCTGGAAAACTATTAAAGTCTGCTCACGCTGTAGAAAGAGAATTTAAAGTACTTACAGCGCTAATGTCCACAAAAGTGCCAACTCCAAAAACGTATCATCTTTGCGAAGATACTGAAATAATAGGCACTGCGTTTTACATAATGGAGTATTGTGATGGGATGATTTATTGGGATCCGATTGCTTCAGAGGTTCATAAAGACCGAAGACATGAAATCTTTGACGAGATGAATAAAGGAATTGCATTACTGCATACTCAAGACTTTAAAAAATTAGGTTTAGGTGATTTTGGAAAGCCAGGTAATTATATTGAAAGACAGACCATAAGGTGGACAAGGCAATATCTAGACTCTGAAACAGAAAAAATTTTATCGATGCATAAATTAATTGAATGGTTGCCTAAAAGAACTCCCAAACAGTCATACGAATCCATAGTCCATGGAGACTATAGATTAGACAACATTATTTTTACAAATAATGACAAGAATCGTGCCATCTTGGATTGGGAGCTATCCACGATTGGCGACCCATTAGCTGATTTTGGATATCACTGTATGTTATGGGACATTGGGAATATCACTGATAAATCAGCAAGAGATAATGGCATCCATACACAAAAAGAATATGTTGATCTCTATCTTTCAAGAACAAATTTTTCTCTTCAAAGTGAATGGGAATTCTATATTATCTTCTCCTTATTCAAAGTTGCAGGCATTTGCCAGGGTATACTTGGTCGTGTAAGAGATGGAACGGCATCCAGTGATTTCGCAAAACAAATGGGTGAAAGAGCAAAGTTTTTTGCAGATTTAGGATGGGAGAAAGCTAAAGGAATATCATGATGGATACAAATAGCCTTATTAAAAATTTTTGGGAAAAATATACATCCTACACTCCATCTGCAAAAAAAATTCATAAGTTATTTGATGAAAATGTTACGAATGATCATATTGCGTTTCGTACATTGAATCTCACAAATACTTCAATTGATATACAAAAAAATTATCTAGGGCAGTTTGGGTATAAACAAGAGGGTGTTTATGAATTTAAAGTTAAGAAATTAAAAGCAATACACCTTGAAAATGAAAATGTTGATTTACCAAAAATATTTTTATCAGAGCTTCTGCTTGAGGAATTTAGTGATGGCCTACAAACAACTTTTCATGAAATATTTAATAACTATAGTTTTGTAAATGGCGATCTTCTGATGGGCGGAAGAAAATGGGAAATTAATTATGAAAAATATATTGAGCTTTCAGAGGAATCTGAGTATGCAGCCTGGCTTTATGTATGGGGTTTTTGTCCAAACCATTTTACTATTTCTGTAAATCATTTAGAGCACTATAAAAGCTTAGAGGAAGTGAATACTCTAATTAAGCAAAATGGATTTAAATTAAATGAATCTGGTGGAGAAATTAAAGGATCTCCTGAAGTGCTGTTAGAGCAATCATCGATAATTGCTGATCTTTGTACTGTAAATTTTTCAGGAGAAAACCATGATGTGCCAAGTTGTTACTATGAGTTTGCAAGAAGGTATGAAATTTCAGAAGGAAAAATGTATCAAGGTTTTATTGCAAAATCTGCTGATAAGATTTTTGAAAGCACTAATTTGAAGAAATAGTCATTTTTTAATTTCATTATAGGGTTTCTTTATAAAGTCTCTTTTTTCAATTTCTGGATCTGGAAATTGGTATCCATCTATCTCACCAGTAATACCATTCCAGTCAATAATATCAAGGTCTAAGGTTCTAGGGGTAAATTTATTTCCTGGCTCTCTTACTCTTCCACAGAAAGATTCAATTTTTTTTAGAATTTTAAGCACCTCTGAAAAAATCTTTTCACTTTTTAGAAACAAGACCAGATTTATAAAGTTATTGCCTTCCATACCAAATGGTTCAGATTCATAAAAACTACTTTGCTTAACAATTTCAAGGTTAGGATGAGATTTTATTTCTCTTAACCCTAATTCAATATTTACACTCGGATTGATGTTTGATCCCACCAAAACATAAAACTCATTCATATGAGCCCCTATCCCTCTCAATTATGACACCTACATCTTTTGAGAACCGAAGTGCACCTGGCTTTGATACCCTCAATCTAATTTCACTTACATTAAAATCTTTAATTACCATTTCAGCAATTTTTTCAGCAAATGTTTCAACAAGTTCGAATTTATTATTTTCTACAAAGGAAATAATAGCCTTGGTTATGCTTTTATAATCTGTTGTTGCCTCTATGGCATCTGCTTTTGCTGCCTTTACGTTATCATGTGGTATTTCATATGAAATGCTTACATCTTGCTTAATCTTCTTTTCCCAGTCAAAAATTCCAATAGTTGCTTTGACTCTTAAGTCCTCGACATAAATTTTATCTCCATCAAGCATAAAGCTCTCCTAGTGGCCACCTTGGTCTTGAAAACTGAGCATCATATTTTTTTAATTTTTTAGATTTTCTTATGTATCCAGCATAAGCTATCATTGCAGCATTATCAGTGCAAAGCTCTAAACTTGGATAATGAACTTCCATTTTTAAATTTTGTGCAAGTTCGTTTAATTTTATCCTCAGCATTTCATTAGCCGCAACTCCACCTGAACAGATTAGTTTTTTATGATTTGTAGTCTCCAATGCCCAACATAATTTTTTAACAAGTACATCAACTACTGCTGCTTGAAATGAAGCTGCTACATCTGCGTAATCTACAGCATTCAAATTTTCTAATTCATACAGAACTGCCGTTTTTAATCCACTAAAACTAAAGTCTAGGTTTCTTGTTTGAGTGAGAGCCCTTGGGAAGTTGAATCTTGCACAATCACCACTTTTTGCAAGTTGAGCTACTTTTGGGCCTCCAGGATATTGGAGATTTAAAAGCTTTCCAACCTTATCAAAAGCCTCTCCACATGCATCATCGATAGTTTCTCCAAGTATTGAATATTGACCGTAATCATTACAGTCAATAATTTGAGTATGCCCTCCAGATACAAGAAGACATAGATATGGAGGTGTTAATGACCTATTCTCTATTCCAGGTGCCAGTATATGTCCCTCCAAATGATGAATTGGCATGATTTCGATATTTTTTATTTTAGATATAGTCTTGGCTACAGTTTCACCCACCATTAAAGAACCAATTAGACCTGGGCCTGCAGTGTAAGCAATTAAATCTATCTGATCAATTGTGACATCATTTTCTCTTAGAACTGTATCAAGAATTTTGATTATTTTATTACTATGATCACGAGCAGCAATTTCTGGGACCACTCCGCCATATTCTTTAAACAAATCAATTTGAGAATTAACTTTATGATCAATAAGGCCTACCTTATCTGAAAAAAGTGCAATTCCTGTTTCATCACAAGAACTTTCAATACCTAAAACAAGCATATGTTGATTCTTTCCTAATAATCCTTAAAATACACTCTACATTATGCCAAGTATAAAAATTAAAGAAACCGAATCTTTTGATGTTGGTCTTAGAAAATTCAGAAGAGCTTGTGAAAGGGCAGGTATTATTACGGAAATTCGAAAAAGAGAATTCTATGAAAAGCCTACAGAGGAAAGAAAAAGAAAAGCTGCTGCAGCAGTGAAAAGAAACTATAAAAGAGTAATGAAAGACTCTTTTGCAAAAATAAAATAACTTTGCAATCCCTTCTCAACCAAATCAAAGAACAACTTAAACAAGCAATGCTTGATAAAGATGTTTTTACAAGAGACACTCTCCGTCTAGTAACTTCAGAAGTTAAAAGGTTTGAGGTAGATAATCGCAAGGATCCTAGTGATGAAGATGTCATAAATATAATTAAAAAAATGGCAAAGCAAAGGAAGGATTCTATACAACAATATCGAGATGGTGGCAGACCAGACCTTGAGAAAATTGAATTGGATGAACTTGAGTTGATCCAAAATTTTTTGCCAGAATCCTTATCTGGTGAAGCGCTTCAAACAATTTTGAAGGAGATAATTTCAGAAAATAGTTTCACTGATATGAGAGATATGGGAAACATCATGAAAGAGCTTAAATCAAAGCATCCAAACGCTGAAATGTCTGAAGCAAGCTCTATAGTAAAAAGTTTACTTTCTTGATCTGTAGGAATTGGGTTTATCTTTTTCTTTTATGTACCTTTCTGTAAGTTCATCTTGCCTATTGGACAAATCCTGAATTTCTCCCCCAATAATTACTTTTTCAACATTAGACATAAGCTCAAGTGGATCGTTATCCCAAACAACGATGTCACCATCAAACCCAGGGGCAATCAGTCCAATGTTCTCTAATCCAAAAAACTGAGCTGGATTGTATGTAATTGCTTTTAAAGCTTTTCTATAATCAAGACCCATAGCAACTGCATTCCCTGCTGATTGGGTAGCTAAGTAAGCGTTATGTGACCCAGCACCTTGAGCATAATAAAAAGCCATATTTACTCCAGCTTCATCTAATCTAATTGCGTTTTCATAGGTTGAATTTAATGAGTCAAAAGAGTCAGGAATATTATCAAGCGGATCAAGTACTACTCTTACACCAGATTCAGCAATTCTATCTGCCACCATGTGAGCCTCATTTGCTCCCCATAGTATTAGGTCAATCTTTTCTGTATCTGCCATTTCAAGAATGGTAATGATATCTGTTGCTTTTTTTACTCTGACCACTAGAGGAATACTTTTATTTAAAACTAATTCAATGGCTTTCAAGTCACGAGATGTAAATTTGTAATCATTTTGAGAACCAAAGAAAAACTGAATGTTGTCAGTTTCATATGTCCATTTTTCTGAAGGTCTATTTCTGATTAAATTAAAAAGATCTAGTACAAAATTTAGTTCAGCAGATCTAGAGTCATTATATGATTCTCCAAAGCTTGTTAGTAATGCAAGAGGTCCCTTTTTTTCTTGTTTCAGTCCTCCATTAATTTTTGTGTAAGAAAATAGTCCTGAAAAATAGCCTGAAGCTTGAGGCACTAAAATTGTCGATGAAACTCCTTTTGACCGATTTAACCTTATAGCTTGTGAGAACGGATTAAAACTTTTACTTGGATCGAAGCCGGCATTATAAATACTTGATGATGCATCATTAGTTTGTGAAAGAGAACCAATCTCAAGCAGGCCAAGAGTGGAGAATACAACTAACCCTGGGGTTACATATTTACCCTCTGCATTGATAATATTCTCTGCACCAATATCGTCTATTTCGTCTTCAACTAGAATTATTTGGCCTTCATCAATTAATATATCTTTCTTAACAAACTCACCATTTGGAAGAAAAGTTATGCCTCCTTTTATTAGATACATATCGTCTGCATGCGATAAAACAATGAAAGGTATAAAAAATAGAATTTTTAGAAACTTCATTATCTGTCCTCCCATTCTTTAACGCCTAAATCAAAATCGGTATGTGGCATGAAGTTGGTAGCTTTATCAAATACCAAAGCTCCATCTATATAAACCTGTTCTGCTTTTGAATAGATACTAAATGGGTTCCCGCTCCAAATTACAATATCAGCATCTTTACCCTCTTCTAGAGTTCCAGTCTGCTCAAGGATTCCAAGTGACTTGGCTGGGTTTTTTGTAATCCAAGTCATTGCACGTCCTTCTGATATTTCAAAACCCGCTTTTCTTCCTGCTGCAAGTGCCTTTGCAGCTTCTTGATTTAGTCTTTGTATTCCACTTGCATCATCAGAATGCACAATAGCGCATCCTTTACCACCTCTTGCTTGATCTACTATAGCAATATTAGCGATAGACATATCGTAAGCCTCATGTTTAAAACCCCACCAGTCAGCCCAAAGAGCAGCGCAAATTCCCTCATCAGCTAAAAGATCAGCAATTTTATAAGCCTCTACTCCATGATGAAAGGTTGAAACTTTATAACCAAATTCATCAGATATATTAATCATGGTCGCCATTTCATCAGCACGGTAACAATGGTTGTGAACAAGTATTTCCCCATCCAAAACCCCAACAAGTGTTTCATTTCTTAAATCTCTCAACTCGGGATTTTTCTCGAGACTATTTCTAAACTTTTCTGCACCAATCCAAGCTGATCTATATCCAGCTACGTTGCCCATCCTGGTGGAAGGACCTCTTGATCTGTAGACTCTTTTGGGATTTTCTCCACAAGCCATTTTCAATGAATGTGGAGCTCCAGGAAATTTCATTTCTGGAACTGTATTCGCAGATACATTTTTCAGAGTAACACCTCTTCCTCCAAATAAGTTTGCTGAACCTGGTAAAACATGGAATGTTGTAATGCCTCCTGCAAGAGCTAGTTTATATTGTGGGTCTTGTGTCCAAACACTATGCTCAGCCCAAACCTCAGCTGTTACAGGATTTGTAGCTTCATTCCCGTCACTGCTCGTGCTCACTCCTGGGGCCGGATATACGCCCATGTGTGAATGATTATCAATGATTCCAGGAGTCACATATTTTCCCGTTCCGTCAATTACTGTTGCGTTGTCAACTTTAAGATTTGAACCTAATGCTTTAATGTCTCCGTCTATGAAATGAATATCATAATTTTCAAATTTATTACCATTCCCATCAAATAAAGTAGAATTTTTTATGATTATATTCTCTGACTTCAAAGGAACATATGTTGAAGCATATGTGCCATGAATACTGTCTTCAAACTTTGATGCGGAACTATTTATACTTTTGTTACTACCGCCCATTGTTATTTCAGAGCAGCTAATCAGCAAAAAAATTGTAAAAACCGATAAAAATTTTCCTAACATTTATAACCCCCTTTGAATGTATAATACTAACAAATATGAGTTCACAAAGAATAGATAAAAGAAAAAATAATCAGTTACGAGAGATTAATATAACTCCCAACTATAATGTTCATGCTGAAGGTTCGGTTTTAATTAAATTTGGCAGCACACATGTGCTCTGCAATGCCTCTGTTGAAAACGTCACCCCAAGATGGATGCAAACGAATAAGATGGGGTGGATAACTGCTGAGTATGGGATGCTCCCAAGATCAACAAATGAAAGAATGCCAAGAGAGGCTCAGCGAGGAAAGCAATCTGGAAGAACCCAAGAAATACAGAGACTAATCGGAAGGTCACTAAGACAAGTTGTAGATCTAGATGAGCTTGCAGGATATACGATAACAATTGATTGTGATGTGATTCAAGCAGATGGTGGGACGAGGACTGCTTCAATAACTGGTGGCACCATTGCATTATGTTTGGCACTTAGAAAAATTGGTAAAGAACATGCTATAAAAAGCTTGGTCGGCGCAATAAGTGTTGGCACTTTTGAGGATATGTTGTTAATCGATCTGAATTATCATGAAGACAGCAATGCACAAGCGGATATAAATATTGTAATGAATGAAAATTTTGATTTAATTGAGGTTCAGGGAACTGCTGAGGACAAACCTATTTCTAAGAGTGATTTTAATGAACTTATTAAAATGGCAGAAATCGGCATAGGTGAGATCATAGAGTTGCAGAAAAAAATATTAAAGGAAGTGTGAAAGGGTTCCAAGAAAGATTTTTAAAGTTGGCTATAGAGGCTAAAGCTCTTAAATTCGGTAAATATGTACTAAAATCTGGCAGGAATAGCCCATATTTTTTTAATGCATCAGCATTTTTAGAACATGGTTTATTAAAATCTCTCTCAAAGATTTTGGTTGAAAAAGTCAATGATGCAAACCTTAAATTTGATATGATTTTTGGTCCTGCCTATAAAGGTATATTTTTGGCCACTTTGCTTGCAAATGAAATAAGTAGCAAAAGAAAGGTTCCAGTATGTTTTAATCGTAAAGAAATCAAAGATCACGGTGAAGGTGGGTCCTTGGTTGGGGCAAGTCCCAAGGGAAAAATTTTAATTATTGATGACGTTCTATCTTCTGGTTTAGCAGTTAGGGAAAGTATTGAAATTTTAAAACCATTTGATGTGGAAATAGTTGGAGTTCTTGTAGCTTTAAATCGACAAGAAAGAGGTCAAGAATCAGATCAAATAGCCTCGGAGGAATTGCGAGAAAGAGGAATACCTATTTATGAAATTGTATCCTTAGATGACATGATAGGTTCAAAAAATGTTATTTCTAAAAAAGACTTAGAGCTTATGAATGAATATCGAGCAAATTACAGAGGTGCAGATGTTTAGTGGGATTATTCAAGAAGTAGGAATAGTAAAAAAAATATCAACGAAAAATAATGTTCAAAAGATACAAATTAAATGTACAAAAGGGTTTTTAGAAAATCTCGATATAGGTAATAGCGTTTCTGTAGACGGGGTTTGCCTCACAATCGTTAAACTTGCAGAGGGGATGCTATTTTTTGATGTTATTGAAGAGACTATTTCAAGATCGATAATTACAGAATACCAGATTGGAACAAAAGTTAATCTTGAAAACTCCTTGAAATATGGTGAAAGTGTTGGTGGTCACCTTTGTTCAGGACATGTTCATACAAAAGGAGTGATCAAAGAAGTTGAATTGAATGGTGATTCAAAAAGTATGCTCATTGAATTAGATCAAAAATGGTCAAAATATGTCCTTGAAAAAGGATATATTTCAGTAAATGGATGCAGCCTAACTATAGGAAAAGTTTCGGGAAATAGTTTTAATCTTCATTTGATTCCAGAAACATTAAGAGCTACTAACTTAAATGACCTTATTTTCGGTGGATTTATAAACATTGAAATTGATCAAAATACAATTGCAATTGTAGATACTACAGAAAGATTAACTCGAAGTAATTAATTTTAGTAAGGCCGCCCTTAGATGAAGGCCATTCTCGATTTGCTTTAAAATTAGTGAATTTTTTCCTTCCGCAATTTCTTTAGTGACTTCGATACCTATGTTAACTGGTCCAGGATGCATGATGCTACCTTGAAATTTTGTAGTATCTAAAAATTTCTTATTCACCTGATAGTTCTTTGCAAAAAAATCATTATCGATATCTTCATCTTTGCTAAATCTTTCTTTTTGTATTCTCAAAATATATAAAATGTCGCAACTTGATAGCATGCCGTCAACGATCTCACTATCACAAATCTCGCCAGGCAAAGATAGTTTTTCCGGTGCTATATAACTAATATTTTTACAATCAAATTTTTTAAGTGTCTCAACGAGAGATGGAATAACTCTTGAATGCTTTGCATCTCCATGAATTGTTATATTAAGTTTTGATAAATCCTTAAGCTCATACATTGTAAATGCATCTAAAAGACCTTGTGTCGGATGTGCATAATTTCCATCTCCTGCATTAATAAAGAAAATGTCCTCTGGAAGCATGTTTATTATTTTCTCAGATATTTTTGTTTCTGGATGCCTTACTATTAGCCCATCAACCCTAAGTGACAGAATAGTTTTTATTGTGTCTTCAAGCGATTCACCCTTAGCTATTGATGAGTGTGAGGGAGAAAAATCAATTACATCAAAGCCAAGCTTTTTTGCAGCATGTTCAAAAGAAAGTTTTGTTCTTGTGCTTGGCTCCCAAAAGATTAGGCAAACCGTTTTTCTTGAGCTTCCTACTTCAGGCCAGTCATTCTTAACAAGCTTTGTAAGATTAAATAACTCTAGAATAAATTCTTTTGACAACTTTGCTACGCTCGTTATTTTATTCATTGCCCATGCCTGTTAACTACAGTTACCATTTTATGATTATCCAAACTTTCAATTAGTGAATTTAGGTGATCAAGATCATTTACTAATGTCCTTAAATTTATCTCAACGAAGTTTTCGTCTAGATGTCTAGAGGATACAGATTCGATATTTGTATTATTTTCTGAGATTAGTTTTGTAATATCTGCTAGAACGCCTGGTTCATTTTTCATTGTAATATTCAATGCTGATAAAAATTCAGATGACTTTGATTTCTCCCAGACTACATTTGAGTACCTTCCAGATTTATTCAAGAGGCCATGAAGATTATTGCATTCATTCCTATGTATTGTTATTCCAGTTTCAGTATGAATAGCAAGTGAGGGATCTCCAGATACTGGATAGCAACATTCAGGAAACTTTAAAGCACCATATTTTTTTGGAGATCCAATTTTAATTTCTGGCGCTAGTTGTGTCATTTTTTTCTTTTTACCTCTTAAAGCCTCTGAGAAACTTTGCGAAACAAAATTACTTGTTCTTTTTCCAGATCCTATATCGACAAGTAGCTGGTTTAACGATCTTGCTCCAAGTATTTTAAATATTTCTTTTAATTGCTCATTAGGATATTCCTTTAGTTCAATTCCTGAATCTTGTAATGATTCCTCAAGAAGATCCTTACCAAGTGCTCGAGCGTCACTAATTTTTATTTGCTTCAATTGTTTTTTTATTTCTGTAATTGCTTTTGAAGAAACGACAAAATTCAGCCAGTCAGGATTAACATTTTTCTTTTTACTTTTAATGATTTCAATAGTTTGACCGCTTTTTAGAACTGTTGATAGTGGAGCTAGCTTCTTATCAATTTCACAGGCCAAACAATAATTACCTAATGAGGAATGAACTGTATAAGCATAGTCTATGGGAGTTGATCCGCTTTTAAGAGTGAATATTTTGCCGTTTGGTGAAAATACATATACATCTTTTCCTCTTAAATCTGACTTTATATTTTCTAGAAATTCTAAAGATGATGAACTTCTATCCTTTGTTTCAATGAGCCTTTGAACTAGCTGCCTTGACTTTGCTTGAATCAAATCATCACTCACATTCGTTTTATAAAGGCCATGTGATGCGATGCCATAACTTGCAAAAGTTTCCATTGCATCAGTCTGGATTTGAACTTCCATTGGCACTCCATCAAATGTCATAACACTTGTGTGAATGGCCTGATATCCATTATTTTTAGGAACAGCAATATAATCCTTAAATCTACCAGTAATTGGTGTAAAAAGATTATGTATTATCCCCAAAGATTTATAACAATTTTCAGCGTCTTTAACAATTATCCTAAAAGCAAAAACATCATATATATCTGAAAAAGTCTTTTTCTTTTTCATCTTTTGATAAATACTGTAAATTCTTTTTTCACGACCAGTAATTTTTACAATTATTTGTGCATCACTAAATTTTTTTCTTACAGCTTTTTTTACTCTTGAGATAAGTTCATCTCGACTCAAATCATTCTTTTTTAAAGCATCTTCTATTAATTGATATCTAATTGGATGGATCGTTTTGAATGAAATGTCTTCAAGTTCTACAGCCATTTTGTGCATGCCAATTTGGTGCGCCAAAGGCGCATATAAATCAAGTGTCTCTCTACTTTTTTTTATTTGTTTTTCTCTTGGTAAGTGTTCTATAGTCTTTAAATTATGAAGTCTGTCTGCTAGCTTAATTATTACTACTCGAACATCCTCTGCAGTAGCGAGTGCCATTTTTTGAAAATTCTCAGCCTGACTATCTCCTTTAATTTTTTCGTCAAGCTGAAGAAGCTTGGTCACGCCATTTACAAGTATACTTACATTTTTTCCAAATTCTTTTTTTACTTTTGAGAGAGGAATTTCACAATCCTCAACAACATCGTGTAACAAGCCAGCTATAATCGTATCAGCATCCATTTTCAAAGATGCAAGGATAAGTCCAACATTTATAGGATGCATTAAAAATGGCTCCCCACTTTTTCTGTATTGCCCTTGATGTGCTGAATCAGCAAAATCAATTGCTTTTTTTATCTTTTCACTTGAGAGAGAGTTTAGATATAATTTTGATAGCTGGTCGAGTTGCTCTCCCAGTTTTGATGTTTGTGGTTTTTTAAAAAAATTTAATGTATCAAACAAAAATAAAACTACTCCTCATCTTCATTATCGAGAAAAACTTCTTCAGTGTCACTAGAAGCTAAATTTTCTTCCGTGAGAACACCTTCTTCAATTTCTCGCAAAGCGATGATTGTAGGTTTATCATTTTCAGGCTCCACTAAAGGCTCAGCACTTGTCGATATCAAGTCTCTTGCTCTATCGGCTGCCTTGAGAACTAAATCGAATCTACTTTCGACTTGTTTCAAGCATCCTTCAACTGTAATTCTAGCCATTGTTTTCTCTGAAAATGATATTTAAAAGGTTTTTAGTTGCTATGTCTAGTGAAATATTGGTTATTTCATATTGAAATTTTGAAGACTTTTCAATCTCAAGAGCTGCACCAGCGACTCTCTTGTTTATCACTTCTATTGAATCTAAGCCCCTTTTAATTAATCTTTCTTTTAATTCTTGGATTGAAGGAGGAGAAATGAAGATGCTCTTTGCCAAAGGATATTTTTGCATAACATTCAAGGCTCCCTGCCAATCTATTTCTAAAAGAACTTTATGGCCACTTTGTATTTTGCTATCAATAAATTCTTGTGGCGTTCCATATAAATTTTCATGAACAGTTGCATATTCAATATATTTATTATTCTGAATGTTTTCATTAAATTTCTCTTTATCAACGAAAAGATAATCTTTTCCATCTATCTCGCCTTTTCGCGGCTTACGGGTTGTATGTGAAATCGATAAAAATATCTTTTCTCCATTTTCTTCGGCATACTTTAGGATATTTTTTATAAGGGTTGTTTTCCCTGCCCCTGACGGAGCAGTAATAATAATTAAGTTTTCAGAGTTATTATTCAATGTTCTGGGCATGCTCCTTCACTTTCTCAATACAGCTTTTTAAGTTAACGACCTGATTTTTAATTTCAACGATTACTGCTTTTGAACTTACTGTATTTGCTTCCCTCACCATTTCTTGAGAGTAAAAATCTAATTTTTTCCCAATAATTTTTTTACTTGATATAAGTTTTGAAACTAAAGCCAAATGCGATTTAAACCTAACTATTTCCTCATTTATATCCGTTTTACTTAGAGATGAAAGTGCCTCAGAGATATTCAATTCATTACTGGTTGCTTGAAAGTCTCTATGCATTTTTTTAATTTTTTCTTGTGCTTTTTTAATGTTCTTTGTTTCAAGTTTTTGAATTTGAGAGATGCTTCTATTCATTGATTTTATTATGCGAATTAAATCTTTCTTTATTGAATCTCCCTCGATTGAACGTGCATCTTTTAGGGTAATAATGCTTTTCTTAACAAGTCTTTTTAAATCTAATTGCTTGATGTTTATATGTTTTTGTTCAAACTCACTTATTTTTAAAATTTCTGAATACGAAATTTTTTGAAGATTAAGACCTTTTGATCTAATTGCTTTCTCATTATTTTTAATTTTGTTAATAATTTTTGGAGAGATTGAAAGATGCTCCTCATCTGGGCGATTATAAAAAATCTCAAGTTCTACTTTTCCTCTTGAGAAGTTTTTTTGTAGTATCTCTCTTATCCACCCTTCATTTGACTTGAGGTTATTTGGAAGTTTTATAAGGATTTCTAAGAATCTACTATTCAATGACTTAGCAATACACTTAAATTCTAAGTTGTTCTTTCGCAAACCATTTTCACTAAAACCAGTCATACTATTCATAAGATTTCCTTAATACTTTTAAAATTAAAATTTGAAGGGTTATTGTAGTGTATAGATTTTATCTTTGCGTTTATAGCGCCTCCTTTAAACTTTGAGTAAAGATCAGAATATTTGGTTGACACTGGCATTACGCAGTTAATTAGCTTTGCTTGTTGAGGATCCTCTATCAAAGAATTAATTATTTTCACAACATCAGTAATATGAATTGCGTTAACATGCTTATTTTCACTAAATAAATTTTTTTTAACTACTAATTCAACAAAATTTGATGTTGATGTAATAAGCCCTGCTAGCCGAAGGACATAAGTAGATTGTTGAAGTTGAAGTATTCTCTCATACTCTGCAATAATTCTGCCTTGCGGGTCTGTTGGTTTTACCTTACATGTCTCATCAATCTTGTCATCAATATATCCGGAGAATACCCTCGTTGATGAAAAGAATATTTTCTTTGATGTCGGAAATAAATTACATATTGTTTCCAGCTGACCTAAAAAGCCCTCTTTATAGCTTTCAACATCTCTATTTTTGGTTTTTGGGAAAAAAAAGATCCAATCAGGACCAAAATTTTTGGCAACCTCTGGTATTCCCTTAGTATAGTCGTAATGTACTATTTTGACATTCGATAATTCTGTATGCTTATTTCTCCTTATACCAAGTATCTCAACATCTTTATTTGCCTTTGCAAATTCCTCTGCAATTTCACCATATCCAATAACTAATATTTTCATTTTCTGCTTTTAACAATAATAATAAATATATATGTCATCGAATCAAAAAATTGAAGCGTCTTCTTTGCTAGTAACAACAGTAAAAGGGGTAGGTGAAAAAATGTCACTTAGCCTGGGAAAGCTAGGTATACAAACTATAGAGGATCTTTTATTTCATTTTCCAATTAACTATCAAGATAGAACTAAGCTTAATAAAATTGCCGATTTAGAGCCTGACCAAGAGTTTGTTGTCCAAGGAGTAATTGAAAAGGTTTCACAGACATTTGTTCCAAGAAAAATGCTCCTGGTCAAAATTCAAGATAGTACTGGCCATATCTATTTAAGGTTCTTTTACTATTTTCCAGGCTTAAGGAACATTTTTAAGGAAGGTTCAAAAATACAGGTAGCTGGAACCTCCCGCTTAGGAAGGTATGGCCTTGAAACAATCCATCCTGATTACGAGGTTATTTTAAATAATGAGTTCAAGCCTCAAATTTTACCTAAGTACCGTCTCACCAAGGGAATAAGTCAACAGAAAATGCGTAATTTGATCCAATCTGCAATTGAACTAGTGAAAAATAAGGGAATTGAAATTCAAGATTATTTGCCAAAGAATTCGTTAAAGCCATTAAATGAAGCAATAATTAATCTTCATCAACCAAACCCTCGTTCAGATATAAATGATTATTTAATCGGTGGTACCTCAGAGTTTCGAAGAAGAGTGGCCTTAGAAGAGATAATTGCAAATAAAATAAGCTACTTATCAGTACGAGAGCAAAATAAAATTAAAAAAACACACAGTTTTTCTGACCAAAACCTTGCCGATCAAATTTTAAGCAAACTTTCTTTTAATCTCACCCGGGATCAGGAAAATGCATATGAGGAAATATTCAATGATATTTCTTCTGAAACACCAATGCTAAGACTGCTTCAAGGTGATGTTGGATCTGGAAAAACTATTGTTGCTGCTTTAATTGCAGCATCGATTTTTTCGGAAAATAAACAAGTTGCAATTCTTGCGCCTACAACAATTCTTGCAAATCAACATTATCAAAATTTTGTTCAATGGTTTGAACATAACGATGAAATTGAACTCCTTACGTCAAAAATTTTAGCAAAAGAAAAGAAACAAATTTATCAGAAGATTCAATCTGGAAAAACAAAAATTATAATTGGCACACATGCTGTTTTTCAAAAAGATGTAATTTATAAGGACTTAAGTCTTGTGATTTATGACGAACAACATCGATTTGGTGTAAGCCAAAGACTAAAACTAAAAGAGAAATCTGAAAATTTTCCCCATCAACTTCTCCTGTCAGCAACTCCAATCCCCAGAACCATGGCTATGGGGGTCTTGTCAGGCTTAGATGTTTCAACAATTAAGTCACTTCCACCCAACAGGAAGCCTATTGTTACTTCAACCCTGCCAAATAAAAGAAGAGAGGCCCTGATAAATAGAATTAAAAGCGCAATTTCTGAAGGTGCCCAAGTTTACTGGGTTTGTCCATTAATTGACGAAAGTGAAACTGAACTTATTGGAATAGAAGATTTAGAGAAAATTCTTTCAAAAGAATTTAAACCAGATGATTATCAAATTATACATGGGAAAATGAAAGATGCTGATAAAGACAAAATTCTTAAAGCTTTTAAAGATAAAAAGACAAAAATCCTTCTGGCAACAACAGTAATTGAGGTAGGGATTGATGTTCCAGATGCAAATATTATGGTTATTGAAAATTCAGAGAGGTTTGGGCTCTCTCAGCTCCACCAGTTGAGGGGACGAGTGGGTAGAGGTGAAAGGGATAGTTTTTGTATCTTAATGCACAGTAATGCTCTTACAGAATTAGCTAAACAAAGATTAAATATAATTTCTAATACTACTGATGGTTTTATAATTGCTGAAGAAGATTTAAAGCTTAGAGGTCCTGGTGACATACTGGGTTTATCTCAGACAGGACAGCCAAGTTTTAATTTTTATGACCTACTAGCAGATGAGAAATTGCAGAATGAAGCTAACCAACTGGCATTAGAAATTATAAAAATGCCAATTGAAAAACAACAGAAAATTGTAGAAAGATGGTTCCCGGCGCATCTTGAACTTTCAGATGTGTGACATACATTTATCCACATGGGAAAATTAATTGATGGAAATTGGGTAGTTAAGTCTATTATCACATCAAATAGCTCAGGCGCCTATGATCGTTTACCAAGAACTTTCTTAGAATACATATCTAAGGATAATGAAATCTTTAAACCTGAATCAGGAAGATATCATCTTTATGTAAGCTATGCTTGCCCCTGGGCAACACGAACTCTAATTTACAGAAAATTAAAGAAACTTGAAGAACATATTAGTGTTAGCGTAGTACATCCAAATATGCTAGACGAAGGTTGGATATTTGATGAGTCTATTCCAGGGGCAACAGAAGACCATTTATATGGATCACAATATTTAAGAGAGCTTTATCAGAGAGCTGATCAAAATATAACAACAAGCGTTACAGTTCCAATACTTTGGGATAAAGAAACTGAAACAATTGTGAATAATGAATCATCGCAAATTATCCGGATGTTTAATAGTGAATTCAATGAGCTAACAGAAAATTACGATGACTATTATCCAGAGGATCATAGAACAGAGATTGATTCTTTAAATGATCTGATTTATGAGACGGTAAATAATGGTGTCTACAAAAGTGGCTTTGCTAAAACACAAGAAGCATATAATGAAGCTGTTACCAAACTATTTGAAACACTAAATAGCCTTGAGGATCGATTGAGCTCATCAAGGTATTTAATTGGTGAGAATATTACTGAGGCTGACCTTAGGTTAATTCCGACACTTTTGAGATTTGATGCAGTCTATGTAACTCATTTTAAATGTAATCTAAGAAGAATAATCGACTATAAAAGCTTAAGCAGATACGTACAAGATATGTTGCTAATTCCTGCCATTAGAGACACATTAAATATTGAACATATTAAACAGCATTACTATTACAGTCATGAACAACTTAATCCATGTAGAATAGTCCCAAAAGGTCCAGAAAATATATTTAAAGAAGTGGAGCAATAACTAAACTGACAATTGCCATCACGTTAATTAAAATATTCATTGATGGTCCTGAAGTGTCTTTGAATGGGTCGCCTACAGTATCACCAACTACAGTTGCTGAATGCGTCTCTGTCCCCTTCCCTCCAAAGTTTCCTTTCTCTACAAATTTTTTTGCATTATCCCATGCACCACCTGCGTTAGCCATCATTAGAGCCATCAATACACAACCAAGAAGTGCACCCGCTAGCATGCCTCCAAGATGAATTGGTCCAAGTACAAAACCGACTGCTACAGGTGAAAGAATTGCAATTGCTCCTGGCAATAACATTTTATTTAAAGCAGCTTTAGTAGCAATATCAATACATTTAGCATTATCAGGTTCTGCTTTACCCTCAAGCAATCCTGGGATCTCCCTAAATTGTCTTCTAATTTCTTCAATCATTTCAAAAGCAGCATCTCCAACAGCAGTCATCGTTATGGATGATACTAGGAATGGGATAGTCCCTCCTATAAAAATACCCATGAGAACTCTTGGATCATTCAATGAAAGTGATTCCAGACCTGTAGCAAGCATATAAGCCGCAATAATTGCAAGAGCTGCCAATGCTGCTGCTCCAATGGCAAAACCTTTTCCAATAGCCGCTGTAGTATTTCCTAATTCATCAAGAGAATCGGTGATCTCTCTCACCTCTGGCTTCATGCCGCTCATTTCAGCAATTCCTCCAGCATTGTCTGCGACGGGCCCATAAGCATCAATTGCCATTGTAATACCAACCGTTGCAAGCATACCTACTGCAGCTATACCAACTCCATATAAACCAGAAAAATGTGTTGAAATACCAATGATTGCTGCAATAACAAACAATGGTAAAACCACAGATTGCATACCAACACTTAGACCAGTAATCATGACAGTAGCTGGGCCTGTCTCACCTGATTTTGCAATCTTTCCAACCGGTGAGTTCTCAGTAGAACCTCCAGTATAGTATTCAGTTATGAGCCCTATTAAAATTCCGCCTACTGCTCCAGTTAGAACAGAATAAAAAACTGATATTTCTATATTTGGAGAGAAGTAAATACTTAAACCAGCGACTATGAGGAAAATTATAGGTGCAAAAAACGTACCGAACCTTAAAGCCACTGCAGGTGATTGCGAAACTTGCGTTCTAACAATAAATATTCCAAGAAGAGAACAAAACAAACCCGCTGCTGCTAACCAAAGAGGCAAAAACATTAGATCAGTATTTCCAAATGTTGCAGCGATAGCCATTGATGCAATCATTGCTCCACAATATGATTCAAATATATCTGACCCCATACCCGCAATATCTCCAACATTGTCTCCAACATTATCAGCTATAACGCCAGGATTTCTGGGATCATCTTCAGGGATTCCTGCTTCAATTTTT
>MDTD01043503.1_pt1 | contig 74036 bp, 64 predicted proteins | sample 811221 | NCBI WGS metagenome assembly MDTD01 (sample SAMN05326646, study PRJNA326480) | marine metagenome | isolation source: seawater | place: Pacific Ocean: South West | collected 2011 | reverse complement strand
GGGACAGAACCCTAGCAGGGGTTCCCGAGCGGTCAAAGGGGCTGGGTTTAGGTCCCAGTGCGTAGTGCTTCGCAGGTTCGAATCCTGTCCCCTGCACCAAATCATCCAGTTAATTCCAGCGAAAGCCGCCAACGGTTTGATGAAGTACCTATGGTATGGGATATCGTGGCGACCGACGACAAGGCCTCTCGACTAGATCTGAATAAGGATGGTCAGGTAGATTTCGGTGACGTTTCCCACATCATTACCGAGGCCGAGAAAATACGACTTGACCGCGATCTTGACTCAATAAGAGAGAGAAGACTGGGGGACACGAGGTTCTTTCGCTGGGCCGTCGAGGATTACGTGCTTCTTTTCGGAGTTGTTTTCGGCGGAATATTTGTGCTACTCATTACAGTTGCAAGCACTGGCATGATAGCCGGTGATTCGGTAACTATTGATCACACCTTATCCAGAACCCCCTTAGACACTGGAGGGGAATGCATGGATAAACAAGGCCAGATATGGCTGTCAGTTTTCGAAGATCACCATGATTTACGTGCGCGTTCCTACAATGTTCCCGATGGCGACGTAGCAATGCGAGTTGCCTATCTGGATTCTAGCAATGCCTCCTCCGAAGAGTTACGGGAGGGTCTAGGTGATATTTCGATAACAATCGAAGGCGAGGATATCATGATTGGTGAGCAGTATGTACTAGTCTCTATTCACGAGATACCCTCTGATTCGCAGCGGGAAGGAAATCTATCGCAGGTCATCGAGTCTTCTTCAGCAATTTTCTCACAGGAATTTCGAATTGAGGTGGAGCAAAAGAATCGTGGAGGATTATTCTCCAGCGGAGAGGTAATCGACATCGATGTGGAAGAGACGGGACCTCGTGCCTGTATGACGCTCAAGAACCTCGGAGAATGGGGCTGGATATTGATGGCCGCCGAATGGGCTGGTGGGAGAGAAACTGCCATGTTAACAGGAGGCAGTGGAGGGGTTCCTGCTTGGTGGATGGCGTTTGTATCTCTGGGTATGTCTATCGTTTTCCTATACATTCAGTATCCTTTAATGCACAAGATGTATCATCGTGAAGGAGAAGAAACACTCAATTCAAATCAAGTCAAGCGTCTTGTAACCAGAATTCTCGAACATTCTCAAGATGAGGCCTCAATTGAGATCGATTTCGAATACCTCCGTATGCAAGAGCGTCCCATATCGATCGATGTCTTCGTGCCTTACACACCAAATAATCAGAGCATTATGACTTTGACCGATGTCCGCTCAATTCTGATGCGGGATCTATTATCCGAATTCGCCATATTTGGCGAAATGCGACCACTGCAGTTACGCGTTCAGTCTACTGGTTCAATCAACTCAGAAGAATCGATAATTATGGACTCAAGCCTGTCCTTAGAAGGATTCGACCCATCGGTCATAGATTCCGATTATAGGCCATTTTTCGACTCTATCTCAATAGTGGGCATGATTGAAGACTCTGCGAGACCGGTGATAGCCGAGTTACTAGATCAGTACGACTTAGCAGACGAAGGCACACTTGTATCCGCAGATAATCGGGCTGTTTATGTGAGGATGATTTACAGGCCATTGGTCAGATTCAGTTACTTCCTCTTCCCTAGAAACTTCATTGAAATTGAGGAGAGCCTATCAGATCGACTTGAGAATGATCTCGCCGACCTCTTGGATGGTAGGAAAGTGATAGTCAGCGCCAGGAATCTGAGACGGACTCTCGCCGATCAAGCGGTTGCAGGACGCGTGGAGCAAGGCGGCACTAATTTCTCAGGGGAAGCACTCGTGGCCAAACAGCCGGGAATAACAGGAACACTACTCCAGACTGTCGGGGGGGATATTCTTTCCAGCGTGGAATATGTGGCTCAGCGTAATAGAAAACGAATAGATAAGTACGGTTTCTGGGGGTTGATAGTGTTCGTATGGATCCCTTTCATGGCGAGCGGGGTATTGGTCGGCGCCATGTTGGGACTCGTTGCCAGGATGCCATTCGAGCGAGTACTCTTTGCATGCACCCTGGGCGGAACCGCAGCATCCATCACTTGGGCATACACCGCAAGGGGCATAATCGAGTTCATGGAGCGATATCAGGCAGAAGTACTCATTCCATTCTTGATAGCCTTGGCCTTCCTATTCACATTCTTCCATTTGAGAAGAAATAAGAGAAAGAGGAGAGAGGAGCTCTTTAGGGAATCTATGGCATTTTTCAATCGAGTCTCTCTAAATTAATTGCACCTTCCAGTACAAGAATAAATTACCCCCATCCACTCCGTCAATCATGGCTTTAGTAAGGATAGAATCCCTTCAACGGCACTACGTCATGCCGTCAGGAACTGTGAAGGCTCTTGATGGAGTTAACCTGGAAATCGAGGAGGGCGAGAGAATAATTCTCCTCGGACCTTCCGGATCCGGGAAGTCCACTCTGCTCAATTGCCTATCTGCATTGGATACACCCACAGGAGGATCTTACGAATTCGCGGGTAAGGAGGTGCCTAGAGCCAGGATATTGGGACCTAGGCTATGGGAAAAAATATCCTCCATTCCGTGGAACCCCCTCACTCTACTGCCTCCGCTTCGATTTTTGTTTTATCCTATCGATTATTTCACCCATTCTAGACCAGAGGCGAAGGCAAGTGAACAGATGACGCGGTTCAGGAGGGACAATATTGGATATGTATTCCAATTCTTCAATCTATTACAAGATTTGACCGTTCTTGAGAATATCTTACTTATTCAAGAGTTGGCCGGGGGAAGGAACGAGGAGCGAGCACGCAACCTCCTCAAGATAGTCGGACTAGAGGCCGAAGTAGACAGATTTCCTGCGGAGATCAGTGGGGGTCAACAACAGAGGGTCGCAATCGCTCGCAGCCTCGCCAAAAGTCCAAGGCTATTGCTCGGAGATGAGTTAACAGGAAATCTAGATTCAAAGACTTCATCGATTGTCATGGAAGTTTTGGTCAAAGCATGTGAATCGGAAGGAATAACATGCGTTCTGGTCACTCATGATGAATCACTAATCGAATTCGCTACAAGGGTGGTTAGGATCGACAGTGGAAAAATAATCTCTGACGAGATTGTTCAATGAGGTGAGACTCTTGTTCGGATTACTAACAAAGCGATTGGCACGAAGTCTGTGGCGTACAAAGATACGACTTTTCGCAGTAGTAATCATGGTGGTGGTTGGAGTTTTCGCAGGTATTTCTTTTGCAGCGTATGCCCATACCACCTCGAGCATGTACGAAGATATCTACGCAGATACGGACAATGGCGTGAACCTTGCAGACATTTGGGTAGAAAATCCTGGCTCGATATGGGATGGAAGTTACGCCGACTCAATTTGCGATGAAATTAGTAATCAATGGCCCAATTCAGATTTGGCACTGAATGAATGCGAGCCTCGTCTGAAATTAGACGGCGTCATGTTTCACATTAGCAACGACGGCAACGAATCCATCGTTCCTGCAGTTTGGCATGGAATTGATGAAGGACAAGTCGACAGAGTTTGGTTCCCCAAACATGACTGTTGCTCTGGGGCGATGCCTAGTGCAGATGATGAGATCGTCGTGGATGTGAGGGTAGCTGAAGGGATGGATGTCCGAATCGGCGACAGCATCACAATAGGGGCTGGATCCGGAAGTATGGATTACAGTGTTGTTGGAATAGGATACCATCCGAGCCACCTATACTACGCTCAGAGTGGATCATTATTCCCTGCGGATCCAGGAACATTCGCCACCGGATATTTGTCGGCAGAGGGTCTTGAGAAATTAGCGAATCTCAGTTCCGGTTCAGCAAATCTCCTCCTCATCGATATAGCCGGAACCCCGGAATACGACTTACAGTCGACCGATGATATCGAAGGCGAAGAAGTCACCTTAGTTATGGCTGAAATCGACTCTATTCTGCAAGAAACTCACGACTCCCCCTCCCTGGTATACAGCCGCTCTGGAGTCGAATCAGTAGAATTTCTTCGTGCCGATGCTGAAAGTGCAATGGAGATTTATGTGCCAGTTACTGCAATGATTGCGATGGTCGCCGGCATAACCATCTTCTTGAGTCTTCAGAGGCTTGTACAATCCCAGGCTAGGGAAATTGCAATACTGAGGACTCTTGGGATTCCAAGAAAAACCATAATTCCGGGATATATCCTGATGCCGATAATAATCGGCTTAGTGGGCTGTCTTTTTGGGGCGATATTCGGAATATTATTCGGCGCTCCGTCTATGCTAGGTCTGTACGAAGAAATAATCGGAATACCCATTATCGAATCTGCAGACATCAATCCCATTATCCTGCAAATATCTGGAATCGCCATGTTACTGGTCCTGTTTTCTGGTATTCTTCCAGCCCTGCAAGCTTCCAGACTGCAACCTCTAGAAATCATGCGGGGACAACATCAGATTAGACTGTCATCCAGAATGCTACAGAAGTTGACTTCCAGATTCCCTTCCACCGTGGGCCTGACAATCAGATCCAGCATAAGAAAACCAACTAGACTAGTCTTCACGTTCTTTGCTGTTGGTATGTCAATGCTAATTTTTGGAAGTATGACGCTGATGATGGGCACCATGGAAGATGCGATAGTCGGTAATGTTGAGGATAATCAAAACTGGGATGCTGAAGTTGTAGTCCCGGTCGGAGGCGAGGCAGCAGTTAGTGAGTGGGCTGATGAGAGGGGCGCTAATTACGAGTGGAAGCTAGCGTTCCCAGCTAATCCGGAGGGGGATACGAGGTATCTATTGACCAATGGATTAGATTCAATATCAACCAATGACAATTCTATGATAGTTCTAAATCTCAAAGAAGGATCCCTTCCTGTGCCTAACTCTGAGATTACTCAGGTGCTAGTTGATGAGGGATTGCAGCACTTTCTGGATTGGCAAATCGGCCAAACTCAGACAATTATGTTCGGCTCAACTTCGATGAATATCGAGATAACCGGAATCACACAAGGAGAAGTATCTCGGACCGTATATCTCCATCGAGAGGACCTAGTGCCCGTGGTAGGGATAGAGGCGACATCTGTTTTGATTGAACTTCCACAGGGGGTGGAAGTGGACAGCGAATTGGGCGAGGTTTCACTCGGAGTAACTCAAAAAGAGGACTTAGTCTCAACTTTTGAGTCTCTTTTAGAACAGCAGCAGGCAGTTTTCGGCTCTATCCTGGCGCTTGGCATCATCATCGCTATCGTTGTTTTATTCAACACGCTAATCATGAATCTTGCAGAACGAGACTTGGAAATTGCGACACTGCGGGTACTCGGTGCTCCAATCAACAAGATTGGGGGGATGCTGCTGGGCGAACATATCGCCATCGGCCTGATAGGCGGCATCCTGGCCACAGGATTCACAATTATCGGTACTCAAGCCTTAGTTTCCACATTCGTACAGTGGGCCTTCTATCTGACCGTAAGTATTGATTTCATGACCGTAGCACAACTAGTGAGTATCATTTTATTCATCTCGGTAATGCTCACTCCCTTTGGTATGTGGCGAATCAGTAGGTTAGATCTCGTCGAGAAAGTCAAAGACCTATCTCAGTGAGACCATCTCTATGCGGGTCGTCACATGGAACCTGAATGGCATCCGAGCCGCTCATAGAAAGGGGCTTGATGATTTCATTAAGAAAATCGATGCAGACATCATGCTATTCCAAGAGGTGAGGGCGCTGCCTGAACAGATGCCAAAGGAATGGTCCAAGCCAGAGGGATATGAGTTAATCTGGCATCCAGCGGATAAGAAGGGGTATTCCGGAGTCATGTCGTGCTCAAGAATCGGAATGAAAGAGATTGAAAGGGGAATTGATACTAATCTAGATGAGACTAGAGATCCGGAGGGGAGGGTCCTGGTTACAAGGCATGGCACTCTAACCTGCATCAATATGTATCTCCCAAACGGCTCTGCAAGGCAAGAGCGCCAGGACTACAAAGATCAATGGCTCGAAGATATGCTCGATTGGAGTAGGAAATTCGTCGAATCAAAGGAACCTGCTCTACTTTGTGGAGATTTGAACATAGCTCACACTGAGAACGATATATGGGATCCAAAAGGAAACAAGAGGACGTCCGGATTTCTGGATCATGAGAGGCGATGGTTCGACAGACTGATCGATATTGGTTGGGAAGATTTACTCAGGAATCATTTGGGCCCCATAAAGGGCCCTTATTCGTGGTGGTCTAACAGGGGCCGGGCCAGGGAGCTAGATAGAGGGTGGAGAATAGATTACGTTCTCGCCAATCCTGCAGCCTCTGAAATCTTTATCTCGGCGGATATAATACGGGAAGGCGGACTTACAGTTTCAGACCATGCACCAGTAGTTGCAGATTTTGCAGGCGAATAGCAGAGATTCAAACGCATCGACCTGTTAGTTCACCATATGGCAGATGACGTCAACGACGTTCTCTCATCGTTGTTGCCGGGTGGCAAGGGCGTATGGATACCCATGGATCACGGCTTGAGCTCGTATCCTTTGGAAGGACTCAATGATATCGACTCAACCGTGGATGATTGCATATCTGCAGGTGCCGATGCAATCGTACTCCAGAAAGGAGTACTATCACACCAACTATCGAGGACAAAATGGGAAAATTTCGTAATGCACGTATCAGCATCTACGATACACGGAGGGGAAAATGCGGATAGAAAGGTGATCGTTGGAACCGCAAAGGAGGCCCACAAGAGAGGTGCAAGCGCCCTTTCCTGTCAGATCAATCTCGGAGATAGCAGGGAATATGAGATGATAGAATCTGTAGGCGCCCTTACCGCTTCTGCATTGAAATATACATTTCCGGTTTTAGGAATGGTATACCCAAGAGGCCCAAATCTGGTGCTAAGTAATACGGATGCGACCAAAGGTGCCGCACACGCAGCCCGTGTTGCGTGGGAATTGGGGTGTCACGTGGCCAAGGTGCCATGGACGGGGGACAGCGAGTCCTTCGCAGAGGTCTGCTCCGCAGTCCCCATTCCAGTATTAATTGCTGGTGGCCCAAGCGGCAAGCCTTTCATTCAAACACTCGAAATTGTAGAAAGTGCGATGTCATCAGGAGCTTCTGGAGTATGCATGGGCCGGCAGGTCTTTGCTTCAACCAATCGAATTTCTCGGATTAGGGCCCTCAGAGCAATTGTGCATGAAGGCGCAAGCACCGATCAGGCAGCCACATTTCTGGAGTGAATGACTCATGGATCTGTGGCTGGACATCACAACCGCCGGATCTGTAGAGGAAAACAACTCAGAATTCCGAGATCAGTTCGATAGGCTATGGAGTGGCTCCTCAAGTGACGTGGCAGTTGTGCATATCGACGATTTCGGAGGCCAAGAAGAAGCAAAGTCGTTGATTGGAATGGTCGATTGGATTCTTGTTCGTTGTTCTGATTGGACAATGATACCGTTGGAGAACATCATTGCTGCAGCATCTGGATCAGGAACTAAGGTCGCAGCTTCGATTTCAAAGGAAATCGATCTCAATGGCGCGGCCTTTGCGCTACAACACGGAGTTGATGCAATAGTAGTGCCATTTGAACCAGGAATTATTCATGCTGCGAAGAAAATTACCGGAGAGAAAGCATCGCAATATGCGGAATCTCCCTATACTGGTGCAAGTCTCACATTTGCAGACGTCAAATCAATACAATCCGGTGGAGTCGGAGAACGAGTTTGTGTAGATTTGACTGAAAGACTCGATTTGGAGGAAGGTATGCTGATTGGATCATCGGCCAATGCATTGGCCATGATACACGGGGAGACCATTCCCTCTGAGTACGTCCCAACACGTCCGTTTAGAGTGAATGCTGGTGCTGTGCACGCATACTGTTTGATGGCCGACGGCTCTACCAAATATCTTAGTGAACTTGAAGCAGGACACGAGGTGGCTGTGGTAAATTCGGAAGGAAAATTGCGCCCTGCTACAATCGGGCGTCTCAAAATCGAGAGAAGACCATTCCTGCTAATTCACTTCTCATCGGGACACGATGTTGGCCAGGTACTTGTTCAGCAGGCAGAGACAGTCCGTCTAATCAAACCAGATGGCCACGTAAGTGTAACTTCGCTAAAGACGGGTGACAAGATACTCATTCGAGTCGACTCAGGCATGCGTCACGTGGGCCGAGAGTTAGCGGGGGAGATGAATGAAAGATGAACTCTGAAGACTCTACACACGCTCATGGAGGCATTAGTATCCTCCATTCGGCTGGTTGCGGCTGGGGTTGCACAATCCCTCTGGAATTAACCTGCGAGGCAATTTTAACAAATTCATGGCCCAATATCGGTCAAGACCCGCATATGTTGATGGCACAATTACGCCCCTCTCTTTTGGACGTAATCGGACACGATGTCGGCGACTCGTTTTTCTTCGGGATAAGGAGCGATATACCTTCATCTATGGGGCTGAAGTCCTCATCAGCTGCTTCAGTCAGCGCAGTCCGCCTCGCGGCAATAGCGCACGACATACCTCTTTCAAATTCGGAGATTGTCCAAGTAGCAACCCAAATGCAACTTCGTGCAGGATGTTCCATAACGGGGTCATTCGATGATACGTGGTCGGCATTGGGCAAGATAGCGGCAGTCATCCGTACTGACTCTTCAAATCCATCTGAGCCAGTCGCCTCGATTGATATTGAACCGAGCCTATGCACATTACTACTTAGAGGAACAAGGAAATCTATTCCTGAAAGGCTGAATTTCTATAAAAATAAGTCAAAATTCGAGACTGCCAGGGACTACCTCATGTCTGGAGATATACGAAGTGCAATGAGGGAAAATGCAGATGCAGTAGCATTGTCAACGGACGACGTACGGGCATCTGAGATTATTGATAAGCTGTTTTCATTGGATTACACTGCCAACATATCAGGTTCAGGGCCTGCTATAGCCGTGTTACACAACCAAGATCAGTCGAGCCATCTTTCTGAGGTTCTAGATGCCCACGGTCCAACAATCACTACGAAAATTGCCCATGATCCCCGCCAAATGGAGGGATTGCAGTGGGCATGAGTCTGGGCGATAACATACGCGTAACTCTCTTCGGTGAGAGCCATGGCCCTTCTGTAGGCGCTCTTCTCGAAGGCATACCCCCGGGAACTAACATAGACAATGACGCTCTAGTAAAGGAGTTGGAACGTAGGAAGCCAGGGAGAAAAGGAATGAGTAGGCGCCTTGAAGCAGACCAATGCGAGATTCTTTCCGGAGTTTACGAAGGTCGAGCAACTGGTTGGCCAATATTAATCGTAGCAAGAAACAACGATGTCAAATCAAGCGATTATGGCTTTCTTCCAGATCACCCACGCCCGGGTCATGCAGACATGGTTGAGATAGAACGCTCAGGAGGCGCTGCAGATCTAAGGGGAGGTGGGTCGCAATCCGCCCGTCTCACTCTTGGATTGGTAGCAGCAGCAAGTCAGACTAGACAACTACTGTCGGAAAGAGGGGTTCATGTGAAGGCCCATCTTCACTCAGTCGGTGACTCTCAATCACGTTCACTACTCGATTTAGATCAGATCGACGAAACTCAAAAGGAGTCCATGCAACGACTTAATTGCCTGGATCCGGAGGCCTCAGAGTTATTTTCAAGCGTCATAGAGAGCTCTAGGAAGGAACTCGATTCATTGGGATCTTCTGTAGAATGCATAGTCAGCGGACTCCCAATCGGAATGGGGGAGCCTTGGTTCGATGGCATCGAACCCGCGCTTGCACGTGCTATGATGGCAATACCAGGAGCACGCGCAGTGGAATTCGGAAGAGGCATCCGCGCTTCGAGAATGAAGGGTTCCGAGCACAACGACTCATGGACTCTCCAAAATGACCGTCCAACACCTGAGCCCTCTGCTGGGCACCCTCCAGATGGAGCTCTTGGAGGACGTTCAACAGGGGCGCCACTTCGTGTAGTCATACACTTCAAACCCCCGAGCAGCATCCCTCGTCCTCAATCCACCCTTCATCTCCCTAGTGGAGAACAACGGACGTTGAAGGTGACAGGTAGGCACGATCCCGTAATCGGCCCACGAGCCGTTCCAGTGGCTGAGGCCGCTGCCATACTCGTAATTGCAGACCTTTTGGCTATATCCGATCAGTCTACAGATAACTCTGCATGACTATTCTGCACGACTTTCTTGGAATTTCTGTATCCTTGCTGGAAGGTTGACGCTGAATGATATCGCTATTATGCCGAAAACCATGGCTGTCCCAAGCGCGACGCCATATACGCTGGTCAACTCAACACTTTCGCTGAGTCTGTTAGATGCAACTTCGTCGAAGAATCCTACAAAGGCGGGTATTATGACATTGATGAGGAGCGTGATCAAGGCCACGACTCCTGCAATCGCTGGTGTGGTTCCAAGAGATCGGTTGTACTTCTGTATGATTCGCTCTTGACCCATGACGTATACTTCTCGAGTTCTGATTGAGGTATCAAGCATCGAGAACCGTATCACACCTGATGAGAGCTCAATATACATGACTAGGAAAAGAGCATAGAAAATCAGCAAAAGCTTCTGCACCAATTCGTTTCCGATGTTCAGTGCTTCCATTGCAAACTCCACTTTACTCCCTGCGAATCTTATGGTGACTAATATCACTGCGACTTGGGATGCCAATATCATGCGCTGATCTCGTTGTAAGACCCCGTACGCCCCCACTGCAATGCCGCCTATCAACAAAAGATAGTGAATTATACCACTAAACCAAGGTACTCCTAGGACATTCGAGAGCCAGAACCATGCAGTCCCTGAAGAGGGGGTTATCATGAACGTCACGAGGCCTAGTAACAGTAGCACGGTCACAGATGCAGTCTGTAGACGCACCACAGTCTTATTCGGCGTCAGGAATCTAACAGAGGGGACAAGCGGACCCCCGAAAAAGGACTCCACCCAGGTGGGTACTTTGGTTTCAGGAACCGCGTCCCTTGGAATTGCAGTGGATTGGGACACCCTTCCAGCAGCCTTCTTCCTGCTCGGGGCAGAGGATCTTACAGTCTTCCCATCATACAGGTGAGATGTGTCTGATGTAACTTCTTCAGCCATACAATCTACCTCAATATCCTCTTGCTCCAGCTAGTGCAGTAACCAGCATCATATCAGGCTCCCAGTCCATTATGTTCGCACCAAGGCCTCTGAGTTCAGTCATCAGAATGTCCCGTTCAGTCTTCAATAATTCATACCCAACCCCATCTAGACGCCTTGCATCAAATTCGAAGTCAATACTACTTGGGGAAAGAACGGTCACCATGAAATTCCTTGCTCGAAGATCCCTTACTGCATCGATAATTGTCGGATCGTCTTCAAGTGGGCTGAGGATAATTATCGGGCTCCCTCTGTTGATATGAGGCATGAGTCGATTGGTCACCACTCTGAGAGGTGTGTTGCCCTTCGCAACAGCACCAGCAAGCTTGGTAAGGATGACATAGAGCTGCTTCTTACCCGTGTCCCTGTCGATTGAAACAATCTCTTCACCATAGGTCACAAGGCCCACAGAATCTCGCCTCGCGAGGAAGTGCTGCGCAAGACTGGCAGCAGCTCTGGTGCTGTAAACCAATGAGTTTCTGCTCACCGGCCCAGTTTCGCTGATAGCCCTGCTGTCCACGATGAGAATGATGTCGCTGACTGCATCCCGTTCAAATTCATTGACCATCATCTTGCCGCCACTTCGGGCTGTAGCGTTCCAATTGACTTTCTTCATCGGATCGCCGGGTATGTATTCTCTGAGATTGTAGAAATTAGAGCCTTCCCCCGGATTCCTGATATTCACTGCGCCGGTGAAGATTTTCGGAACCCTACTTTTGATCATTGCATCTTTTATGTCTTCCATTTTCGGAAAGACAAGGAAGTCATCATAGAGTTGGATTTCTCGTTCATTGTGAAATAACCCGAATGTATCCTGAATCCTGACACAAACCGGCCCTATGGTGTAAAACCCTCTCAGAGGGGCCTCAATTGTGTACGATATCTCTGTTTCACGCCTTCCCCCCAATTCCATAAGCACATAATTGGCGCCTTTCTTGATCCTCATGACTTCCGGAACTCTGTCCCTTATCTCAATGATCTTCGGCACAGGCGTCCTATTCTGTATTCTTAGAACAACATCAATTTCTCCATCCTCAAAGACTCTTGAAGAGGAGACTTTCCTAAGCGCGGATATCCCTCCAAGTTGAAGCCCTTCATCAGAATCATTGTCCTCGAGTCTTCGACCTGCAGAGGCCACATCAGCATGCGTCGTTCGAAAGGCCGCATAGGTCAGGAATGAGAGAAGCACTACGGCCACTGTAACCAACTGCTGATTCCTGAGGACCAGCCCCAGGAGATAGAGCCCGATCGCCAGTGATGCGAACATCGCTGACTTTCTGCTCCACGCCAGTAAAATCCCTCCTATTCAAATGGCAAATAAGACCTCAGACCGTAGGCACTGGGACTTGATTCAGGATATCTCGAACGACTTCCTCTGTCTCCAGACCCTTGATTTGATGTTCGGGCTTTAGGATGAGTCTATGAGAAACTGCGAGAGTTGCCACAGATTTCACATCATCGGGAGTGATGAAGTCTCGCCCACGCATTGCCGCAGCCGCTCTGGATGTCTTCAGAAGAGCCTGAGAACCACGGGGAGAAGAACCAACTAAGACTCGAGGATCCTCCCTAGTTCTGGCAACTACTTCAACCATGTACATTCTCACTGCTGGATCTACATAGACATCTTCAATGGCTTCCTGCATAGCAACAACTCTGGCAGGATCGGTAATGACGTCTACATCTACGTCGTCTTTCTTACGCTCGATTCTTCGAGCAAGAATCTCATCCTCATCACCTCTGTCAGGGTATCCAACGCTCATCTTGAACATGAATCGATCTAGCTGTGCTTCAGGCAGTGGATACGTACCCTCTTGCTCAACAGGATTCTGAGTTGCCATGGTGAGGAACGGTGAAGGTAGTTTGTGAGTTACAGTTCCTATGGTAACTTGCTTTTCCTGCATGGCTTCTAGAAGTGCCGCCTGCGTCTTTGGAGGCGCCCTATTAATCTCGTCAGATAGAAGCAGGTTGCAGAAGATCGGTCCCGGCTTGAATGTGAACTCTCCTTTCTTCGCATCGTATATGTTGGTGCCTGTTATGTCTGCTGGGAGCAAGTCCGGAGTAAATTGGACACGCTTGAAATCGCATCCAAGGGCATCAGCGAATGTATTTGTCATCAGAGTTTTAGCAAGACCGGGATAATCCTCGAACAGCAGATTCCCATTCGAGAGGATATTTATCATCACATTGTCGATAACATGAGATTTTCCAATAATCACTTTCTGGACCTCTCCTGAGATGGCCTTCGCGATCGCTCCAACAGCCGTCAAACGTTCGCTCATTTCACCGCCTCCACGTGCTTCAGCAGCCTTTTTGGCATAACCATCATCTATTTTCTTGGCGTCTTTTTCCTTCTTTTTCATGCCGGCTGGCGGCGCTGGTGTGTCTGACATGTTGTACTCTCCTATGTGTTCAGTTTGGCTTTCCCCATTTACGTATAGCGACCATTAGTTGTCGCAATTCTTGGGACTGGTAAACGCGAGTTTGACTATATGCAAGCTCGACAAGTTTGGGATCATTGATCATCGTTTGAACCTCAGCAGGAGGCTTTAGTGCCAACTGATCCCTAGTCAAATCATAGTGGACCCTTACCTTTGTGAAAAGTGCCTGCTGGACACGTTCTTTGTATGTCGACGGATCTAATTTGGAAGGCCTTTCTTTGAAACGCGTCAAATCGAATACATGTCGCCAGTTCTCTTTCTGTGGAACGATCATCATCGATACGAGAAGTAGTAGCCCTACATTCAGTACAACTAACCATTTCAGGAACGGATTTGATGTGAGGAGGACCACGGTGCCCATCGATTCTACGAAAGGCGCGGAAAGCCGTCCGGTTGAGTGACGACTTTCATCAAAGACGATCTGATACTGGGACTTGTCATCTCTAAAGCTAGACGACAATTCTGGGTTTCGATGCTCCATCATATCGAATATAAGAGTCTGGAAGTACGCCGAATTACCAGTCCACTGCCCCTCCGGGATTACATCAAGCCAACATGAATTCACCGTATCGCAACTCTCTCTTATCCCCTGTGTCTGGGCCTGTTCAAGGTCCCACAACATATTGGACAATGCCTCATCATCAGCGACAAATGTGATGCTGCCTGTCACATCCACCTCAGCCACCTCGGTCGTACCGACAAACCCCCCCTGGCTTTCCTGAGGCCTATCATAGGCCTTGACGGGGTAATCTGCTCTGATTATGAGTGCCAAGTCTCCCGGAGCAGGATTCCTGTAATCTCCTGCATCACGATTTCCAGCTACATCGATGAAAGCCCCTGATGAGGCTCTTGCAAGAATCTTGACAGTACGGTGGTCAGGGTCCGCCCGATCCTCTTCAGTTGGTTCAAACTTCAGGCCAGTAGGGGATCTGAACATCACTGGAAGTCTGCAGTTGGTCATCAGATTATTCCGGATCTGATCGTCCGTACACACTTGACTCAGATATGCTGGCTGCATGGTCCGAACATCTTCCCCGACTGCTGCCGCTGACCAGACATTCCTCCATGAAGGATCATACGGGTCACCCTCATCATTGTAGACTAGGAAATGTTGGTTTTCATCGAGAAGAGGGTCATCGAAGAATGTGACTCCGAATAGCGTTGCCAACTCGTTTGCATGCGAGTTCTCAGATGCAACAATCACCTTGCCTCCGGACTCAGTCACGAAGTCATATATCGCCCGTGCCTCAGTCTGATCTATGGGCTTTTCCGGGCCCACGATCAATAGCATACTTCTGTGAGGGTCCCTCCAGTCATTGACCAACATCGGCGTCGAAATAGTGTTGGCCACGTCATATCCGTAGCTAGTCTCTCCAATGCCCCTAGTTACATCTTCCATGAGCGTATCACGCATACTCGAAAGCTGAGCGAATTTTTCCGCATCCGTATCCCCGCCATCAACATACGCGGAATAGTATGTTTCATTGGAGAGTACGAAGAACATGGGAAGAATGAGTAGAAGAACTGCAGTTATTGCAAGAGACCAGATTACGATTCTATTGAATCGCTCCGCATCTTCACCGGTATTAGCCATGCCGAACTTCCTCATTTCCCGCCCGGCATAGTAGCCGACAGGCTCTTTGCGGGATTCGCGAGGTGTTATAGGTTGCTGAAACCAGTTTGCAACACCCGACCTCTTAATGTCGGCATTATCTTCGTAATCTTGCTGACATCATGGCAGCAGAAAACATGGCTATTATGCTTGGAATGAGTCCTAATGCAGGCAAACCCGTTGTTACAACTTCAACGGTTTCCCCGCCATCATCTCCCTTCCCAGCATCACCACCCCCTCTGTCGTCGGTGGCAGCTTGAACCTCTATTCGCGTATCGTCACTAGATGTCTGGGACCCCCCGGACCCTTGGGATATCGCTTGAACTTCCACATCGCAATACTTCGATGGATGGCTAAGAGCCGCCTCGAACACCACATTCGCACTAATTGATCCGCCTACTGCCACCTCCTTGTTAATGAGCTCCGAAACCTGATTTCCGACGGTTATCAGCGTGCAATCAACTGAAACCTCGACTTCGGAAGCCCTGTCTGCAATATTGCCATTGTTTGAGAGCGTCATACGGAGTATGGTGTCAGCACCAGCATTAATGGGACCAAGAGGATCGTCTATCTCGATTGATAGCACATGTATGGCTGGAATCTCGATAGCCACATCGTCAGAATTTGTATCTCCAGGAAGCGCAACAGGTATCCCCTGCCTGGCAGTAACGGTGGCAGTTACTTGGAAGTCTTCGGTTGTCCCGGCAGGATGAGCCATTACGTCAACACCGCTAATCACTCCGTCCACAGTGACATTCTGACCCGCGCCGACCGTTACATCCGAAGGGCATGCAATTTGGGCTTCGAATGGTCCGGTGCAGTCCAGAGACACTTGGATACTCGTTAAACCATCATTCTCGATTAGTATCGGAACAATCGCCCCTCCTCGATCAGATAGCACGATTTTCTGTATTTCGCCGTCTTCGTCGGCAATTACCGCCGACCACCCAGTGATGCCGTCTTGTGCAGCCACTATTATCGCTGAGCTGGATACGAGTAATGAAGCCATAATCACGCCGATGTAGCGCGATTTGCTGCTTCCTCCATAGCTCTCTTGGCGAGAACAGACGCCATTTTCTTTCGATATGATGGAGGGAACCACGTATTCAGAACGGGTCGTACCGTTCTCTTGAGTTCTGCCCCCAGACGTTTGGCTTCCAAGCCCCATTCAGCACCTAAGTCGATAGAATCAACAAGGTCTTTGTGACTTCGGGGGATGCTCTCAAATCCAGTACTTGCCATATTAAGTCCAGAGATCTTCCCTTCTTCGTCTACTTGAACGGCGAATGCAACCCCTCCTTCTGGAAAATCCCAAGCTTCTCTCTGCCTCAATTTCTGATAAGAGCCAAACATCGTAGAAGACGATTCTGGAAGCTCAACATGAGTCACAATCTCTCCATTTTTCAGAACATTCCTCGTTATACCGTCCTCTTGGAAGAATTGTTCCAAAGGCATGTCTCTACGACCTGCACTGGAAGCAAGATGTACCACCGCACCTAAACAAATCAACGCTGGAGCAAGATCACCTTGGTAAGTAGCCACGCAGAGCTCATTCTGGTTAGGTATAACCCTGCAGTCCGCCCCTGTCCCCTCATCACATTTGTGGCAGTAGTCTATCGAACGACGCCAAGTCTCACTTTGATTCAGCCAAAAGCAACGTGTATCCAGACATAGATTGCCACCAAGAGTTCCAGAGCGACGTATCATTATGCTAGCAACACTCGCTGCCGCTTCAGAAATGAGTGGATGAACATCTGCAGACTCTACGATATCTTGCAGTCTTGCCATAGCACCTATTCTGAATGGTGAAACCCCTCCAATCTCTTCAACGGCCGCTAGAGAAATGACTTCAGATTTTGGATTAATGCCCCATTTGTAATTAGGAATTAGATCGGTGCCCCCGGAGATCCAATCAAATCCCGTCCCTTCATCAGCTAGTTTTCTCGCTGTTTCAACGGCTTCATCTATTGTAGACGGAGTATGAATGTTGAATGCAGGGGTCCTCATGTTTGCTCACCCCTATGACGGCGCTCAGTGTGTAACCACGCACTCCCCGCTAATCCGGGCTCTTCGAGGTATTTTTCATCCGGTATTACTTGGACTTGCCAATCTGGATCGAATTCCTCCGGAGGTATCTCTGGGTCATTGCCGAATAGCGCCCCGTTGTGGTATGCGCCGGGATCAGATTTTAGACGACGCTCCCTGTCTCTGATACTATGTCGGGCCCCCCTTTCTTTCAGAATCTTGGATAGCGGGGTCTGATCCAGCCTAGGTGGCGGAAGATCTAGCGGACTCTCAAACCCCCCCTTCTTGTAAGTAGACTCTACAGCACGGTATATTCTGTCAGGGGTCATGGGCAATTCTTGTATTCTTACTCCGATGGCATCGTATACAGCATTGCACACCGCTGGGAGAATCGGCAATAGGGGCCCTTCTCCTGCTTCCTTGGCTCCAAACGGCCCCTCTGGATCGTTAGACTCGACAATTATGGGGATAACCTCGGGCATCTCATGGACTGTGGGTATTTTGTACCCAAGAAGATCAGGATTTAGAAGATTACCTGTTCTGCCGTAACGCATCTCCTCAGAGATTACCTGGCCAAGCCCCATGTGACAAGATCCGATAATCTGTCCTTCAACGGAGAGCGGATTGAGTGCTTTACCGCAATCATGGGCAGCCCAGACTTTCTCTACTTTTATCCTACCAGTCTCGACGTCAACATCTACTTCAGCCACGTATGCGGAGAACGAGTAGGCAGGCGCAAGTCCCGCTGCTGCGCCCTTATGCATCTTGCCCATAGGGGGCGTCCTGTATGAACCCGAAGCAACAAGCGCCCCGCGATCTTCTTGTGCCTTGTGAAGGGCTTCAAGATAGGAAACTCCGATCGAGGGATCGTCTTTGCTGAACACTCGCCTGTCCCCAATTACTATTCCCCTCTCATCAGCGCCTGTTATCTCCGATGCTGCTGAGATTAACTCAGAACGGATCTGCATGGCCGCAGATACGGCAGCATTAGCATTCATGAAAGTAACACGGCTAGAGTATGATCCAAGATCTACGGGCGCAGTATCCGACTCTCTTGACCTTATTCTTATCATATCCATCGGTAAACCAAGGATTTCGGCCACGGATTGCGCGACAACCGTGTCAGAGCCTTGCCCAATATCCGCTGCACCTGTGTGTATGGTTACCCCTCCGTCCATATCGATTTTAAGATGAACAGTAGCGTGAGGGAATTTGTTCGGGTCCCAGTGAATTGGGAGACCACTTCCGGAGATGAAGAAGCCACATCCGACACCAATCCCCTTTCCGAGAGGCATCTTCCTGAATTTTTCATCCCACCCCGATTCTTCTCGAACCCTCTCGAGACACTCCCTCATCCCCATCGAGGTAATCCGGAAACCAGTTATCGTTGCTGAATGGGGGGGTAGCAGATTGGCAAGCCTAAGATCTATGGGATCGACTCCGAGCTTTTCTGAAATATCGTCAATACCTACTTCAACAGCACATCTAGAGTTAACCGCTCCATGCCCCCTCATCGCTCCGCTTGCTGGCTTGTTCGTCCAAACCCTGGCGCCAGTGTAATGGAATGATCCAATTTCGTAAGGCGCTGTATGGAGTACACCATTGTAATAAGTGGTGACATGGCCAAAAGACGCAAATCCACCTCCATCAATGAGGGCATCCGTCTCTATCCCACTAAATCGGCCTTCGTCATCGGCGTGGATAGCCATGGATATCTTCGAGGGATGCCTTCCACGATTGGTCCAGAACACCTCCTCCCGATCAAAGGTTATCCTGACAGGACGACCAGTCTTCCTGGCTAGAATCGCTGCACACATTTCATGGGGGAATGGGTCTGATTTACCTCCAAAACCCCCGCCTACAAACGTCCTGTAGACGTTAATTTGGTGCATCGGTATCTCAAGTACATCTGCTAATGCACGATGCACATAGTGGGGAACTTGCTGAGGCGTGTAGAGGGTGAGACGTCCACGAGGGTCCCAATGCGCGACGACTGCATGTGGCTCGGTAAATCCGTGATTTACCCCCTTGAATGTCCATGAACTCTCATGCGATGCGATTGAGTCTTCAATACTCTGAATTCTACCGAATTTTTGGAATACTCGCTTCTGCACATTCGATTCTCCGATGTGGTATCGTCCCCTGTCGTGAATTGGATTATCTGAATCTTTCAAACCATCCTTTATGTCGAATATAGGTTGCAAATCTTCGTACTCGATACGGATAGAATTGGCTGCCAAGCGTGCTGTATCTTCATCTTCGGCCGCTACACATGCAACGATATCGCCAATATGACGAACTTTCTCTACCGCCATCGCATGCTCATCTTTGGTGACTGGCAAGACTCCGAAAGCATGGGGCGCATCCTTTCCTGTTGCGATGCCAAGAACCCCTGGTAGAGATTCAGCCTCGCTAGCATCTATCGACAATACCCTTGCATAATGCCGATCGGTACGGACAAGACGTCCGATAATCTCGCCAGGAAGGCGGATATCATCCCCATATGCTGCTTGTCCAGTAACTTTCCATTTGCTGTCTATAAGGGGGGTACGCTTTCCAATCACTCGTCCAGTTATGAGGTCATCATGACGATGAGGGCCCCATGGCTGGGGTAGGCCGCCCCCCTGACTTTCGGGTATTCTCTCTGTCTCTCTCTTTTCTGAAACTGACGAAGAACCACCTGAACCAGGACGTGTGAAGTCAAGTTTCCCGGGTTGCTGCCTATAACCGACTATCTCTTTCTTATCCGTCGACACCTGAATCAGCCTCCATATTCAGGGTGAGGGTTACTTGCAGGACGGGTATTTGAGACCGGTCTTTCTTCTGATGTAATAATCTCGGAAGCTTCCATTATCGAATCCACAATTTGCTGATACCCCGTGCACCTGCAGAGATTCCCCTCTATAGCGTCTTGAGCCTCTTCTCTTGAGGGAGATGGATTCGATTCCAGCAACGCAGCGCAGACGACCAAAAAGCCTGGAGTGCAGAATCCGCATTGACTCCCCCCGCATTCTGCAAACATGGCTTGTATGGGGTGAAGATGATGACCATCTGCGAGCCCTTCTACAGTAGTAATTTCACAGCCCTCTGCCTCTACCGCGAGAGTCATGCAAGACAACTTAGGTTTTCCATCAATTAGAACCGAACAGCACCCACACGTGCCCATGTCACAGCCTCTTTTCGCACCGAGTGTTCCCACGCCATCTCTCAATACGTCAAGAAGAATATCGTGATCTCTGATGATTATTTGTCGATTCCTTCCATTGACAGAGGCCGACCAAGATCTAGTGGAAACCCCGTTTTCGACAGGAAGGGGATGAGCGACCATACAACCACCGGGGGCTGGTGGTGTAAGAGAGTTAGGGCTATTCAGCCAAGGTCATCCACGACCTTGCTCATGATGACTTTCTCGATCAGTTTGAGATGCCCCCCCATGGTCGACCTAGCCATTCCCATTGATTCTGCAAGATTCTTCACACTTATTTTCCTCTCTTCAGAATAGTACCCCATGCTAACTGCGCACCTAAGGACCTCTATCTGGCGTTCAGTAAGCAGATCTTTCCATAATCCTGAGCCGTCTCCCCTAACTGACTGAATACTTATCGAGTCCCATGGCATCGTGAGTTTCAGCAATTCAATCAGTCTCTTCATCGAATCTGAATGTCCAGTAAAGTTGAGCTCAAGCCCCTCTGAATCAAGGCCATATGGAGGATGAAGGTGAATCTTCTCAAGATCAAGCATCATCATGGGTAAGGTATGCGTGAGGTTTACCGATGCTAGAAACGTTCCCGTATCTGTATCCGTCTCGTGGACTTCGATAAGGTCGAATGTAGAGATTTCCATCACATCATCCAAGACTCCGGAATGAGGTTTGATTTCTGCAAGATGCTCAATTCCATCCGCGCCCAATTTCAGGTGAGCAAGAATCTCATAACTCTCAACTCTGTCCATCAATTGTCTGAATTCTTCGACTCCTTCGAGACCGCTCCTGTTCCATCGAAGTCTGACGCGTCTCACAACTCATCTTACCCGCCCATAGATAATGAAACTAGTAGCCAATAAAGGTAGATTGGTAAAAAAGAAAACTAACCAGCACCTTGTAAGGATTCAGCGATCAGATCTCATGATGGAAATTATTTCGCTACAAACCGAGAACGCAATCTCTTCCACAGTGACTGCATCGATTGGGACTCCTATCGGGCATCGAACATCATCGATTTTCTGCACCGAAGCCCCTGCTGATTTAGCAGATTTCACAAATGCCCTCCATTTGGTCTTCGAACCAATACATCCTATTCTTGGCAATTCACTGCCTTCCATGGTCAGAAAGCCGACAAGCAGCCGTTCATCTATCGACCAGTCGTGGCCTAGGAGCAGTATATCTGAGAATCTCCCCAATGATTCTGGATTCTCTAATTCCAGAAATTGGTCTGCTTGAAGAAAAATAAGCTCCTTTGCATCAGGGAATTTGCTCTTTGAGACAAATTCTTTCCTTTCATCAAATACGCTGTAACTCCAACCAAGAAGGCGACATGCCTCGCTTATCGCCTGTGCCACATGCCCGCCCCCCATCAAGAGTAGATGGGGGCTGGGCTCCAACTTCTCGAATGCCACAATCACTCTGCCCCCGCACAGGCTGTTGAGGTTAGTGGTTGAAGCACCTTCATTTTCCTTTGAAAGAACAAATGTCTCTACTCCCCCACGACCTCCTTCAAGCATGTCTCTCAGACGGTCCTCAACCTTCATTTCGAGCCCAGCACCTCCAACTGTGCCGTGAGTCAATCCGCTCGAAGATATCGCCATTCTCGCACCCACCTTTGCGGGGACGCTGCCATCTGATTCCACAATTGAGGCCATAGCGACGCTATCCAACTCTTCGAGTCGCTCTAGGGACCACTCGAGAGTCCTTGCGCCCATGTATCACGTTTACTCCATTGTCTTTTTTCAGTTACGGAAATAGGAAGTCTGATAATCGGGAAGAAATAATACTACAATGCTTCTGACAGGAGCATGAGTCAGACGATTGACATCGTTCTGACTGCCATGCGAGATGCGTTTCTCGCCGTCACAGTCTTCGTTGCCGCAATGGTGCTCCTATTCAGCTGGCTACAGTATCTAACTGCTGGAAGATTCGTTGAATGGATCCGATCTAGCCGACGATGGCAGCCACTTATCGGAGCTCTGATGGGCCTCACCCCTGGCTGTGGTGGAGCCATCATAATGATGCCAATGTATGCAAGGGGGTATGTCACATACGGTACAGTTCTATCTACGTTGATCGCTACACTGGGCGATTCCGCTTTCGTTCTCTTCGGAGCGACAATACAAGACCCATCACTTCTAGAACCCGTTCTTGTAGTCCACTTGATCTCATTCACTGCAGGGGCGTCGTGGGGATATGGTGCCGATTATCTTGAAATAACGCCTTCTAGACCATTAGGACGTCTCAGTTTTCGGAATACAAATCAACCCACTGAAACGAGTACAAAAGAGGAATTCGTTAATGAAAGCCTCGATATAATCTCCAGTTTCCCCCGCGAAGAACCAGGGACGCTATCGTATCGTATTGTACACAGCGGATACAGGGTCTGGTGGGCAGTTACATCTGTCGGTTTGGTACTCGGGATAATGCTGATTTTCTGGTTCGCAGAAGATCCAAACTATTCGCCTGAAATTACGTGGGACATATCGACAAGGGACGGCTTACTTACATGGGTTGGCATAATCGGAACAACCCTTTCAATCATCCTGTATCTTGCCTCCAAGAGTTTCTTTGCAGATGATACGGAGGCAACAATTGGAGATAAGCTGAATTCTCTTGATGAGACTTTGACCCATGCTGCCTCGGAGACAGCATTCGTGACTTTTTGGGTCCTCTCTGCGTATCTTGTGTTCGAAGCCGCCATGTCTCTGGGAGGTATATCCGAGTCGGATCTAGCTTCGAATGGTGATGGTGTAATGGCAGTCATCCTCGCTGCCGCAATAGGGCTCATACCCGGCTGCGGGCCCCAGATAATTGCAATAACGTCATACATCGAGGGAATCATCTCATTTCCAGCATTGGTGGCAAATGCGATATCGCAGGATGGCGATGCCCTGTTCCCTCTTCTGGTACGTCATCGAACAGCGTCTTTGTGGGCAACAGTTCACACTCTACTGCCCGGATTGGCATTCGGCCTACTGCTGCTCTGGATGGGTGTGGACTTTCCATGAAGACTCAATGTCAGGCCATTTAGACATAAGGATTTGAACATCATCTTCTGTATCTATATTGAGACTCATATGGCAGTCTTCTACTTCGAATCGATGAGGCGTGCAGAGATCTCTGAGAGGCGTATCCGGCGGTGCGTTTCTGACCGCTTCTACAGCCGACTCGTCGAGAAGTATGGGATGGCCTCCCCTTCCGCCGTTTGACGGGCAAGTACAAATTTTAGAGTCAATAAGACGCCTGAGAGTCTCGGAAGAGAAACCAGGCCGATCTATTGGCGCCACTATGACGCGCTTTGGCCATCCGAGAGCCGAAAGACCACATTTTATCGATCCAGTCCTGCCGCTCTCAGGATTAGGATTGATACAGTTAATAGCGCCAAAAAGTGGTACTAACCCCTCATCCCATTGATTAGAGCTAACGACACAGACCCTAAGTCCATGATTACTCATCATCTGAGCCATCGCTGAGACGAGTGGCCTACCTCCAACTTCTATCAGAGCCTTGTCCCTGCCAAGCCTCTTACTCAAGCCTGATGCCAAGATTATGCAATATTCTTCTGAAGATGTATCCAGTGTATCACGATCCCATGAAGAGTCGAATTATGTACGCTGCATATCCAACAAGCATGATTCCCCCGAGAGGACGAGAAAGACCCTTCCCAATGAGTATCGAGCAAGCCACAAGTCCTGAGCTGGCTACAAGCACCCATATGTCGAAGTCCATGAATGAACCAGCAATCTCGATTCCGCCGCCAACCATTGAACCTATGCTGAGTACCGCCATCACATTAGCAACATTTGATCCGAGTATGTTTCCTACAGCCACACCTTGCACGCCACGTAATGATGCGGTTATCGTGACTGCAAGCTCTGGTAAAGAGGTTCCAAATGCAACTAGTGTGAGGCCAATAACAGTCTCAGGGACGCCTATGGATATGGCAACTCCCTCGCCTCCTTCTATCAGGAAGTCAGATCCATATTTCACTAAAATCAGCCCTCCGATAAATGCAATAGAGGCAATCCCCATTCCTCCTGGAATCCACGATTCCCCTTCATCAGATGAGTCCTCTTCCCTCGTTTTCAGGATATATCCGAAATATGCGCCCATCGAAACTATCGATAACGCCCCCATCCATACAGGGAACTCACCCAGCAGAGTCGCTCCAAGGATCACTCCGGTTGCCACCAATAGCATCAATGAGTCTTCTCGAAGATTTTTGTCAGGCCTAGATGTCGCCCCAAGGATCATTGCTATTGACAACACGAGCATCACATTAGCGATATTTGATCCTACTACTCCTCCGACAGCCAAATCGATAGACTCTTGAGTGCCCCGATTCAGCGCATTCAGAACAACCCCAAGCTCAGGAAGACTCGTGCCGATCGCAACCAATGTGAAACCCACCAGGAACGAAGGCATGCCAAAATGACCTGCTATTTTCATTGATCCTTGAACCACTGCCTCTCCACCGAATACGAGGAGTATGAGGCCGACACAGAGAAGGACCCCATCCGGAAGCCCCCCCATCATGACATACCCACAACACTCTTTGGCATATATGAAACGGATGATTTCTTACTCAGATGTTCAAACCATCCTGCGAATATGCTCGGCAATCAAGTCGGAATCCGGGAGAGTATAATCTTCGAGCGGAGGTGAAAATGGAACAGGGGTATCTAAAGCCCCGATCACCACAGGGGGTCCTTCTAGAGACCAAAATGATCCTTCAAGTATGGATGAACATACAGTATGCCCGAAACCACCGGTCCACTGTGCTTCTTGAAGAACAATCAGACGGCCCGTTCGATTGACTGACTCAATACTCGTAGTCACATCAAGAGGATGAAGGGTTCTAAGGTCAATCACTTCTACCTCTATGCCCTCTCTGGAGGCCTTCTTCGAAGCATTCATTGCAACATGAACCATTGCGCCCCATGTCACTATCGTGACGTCTCTCCCAGAACGAGTAATACGCGCTTTACCTATCGACGTAGTACCTGTTTCGATTCGTTGTTCGGCAATCGAAGTGTCGACTGATTGGCTGATGCGATCCCCCCATCCTGTGAGTCCGCCCCTCAATCCATACAGCCCTATATGCTCCAGGAGTATGAATGGGTCATCGGCAGCATCCCCCTCCAGCAGAAGATCATAGGCATCTTGGGGGTTTGATGGAAAGCCAATCAAGAGTCCGGGATCATTTAGCAACCAAGATTCAATCATATTTGCGTGAAATGGGCCACTTCTTGTCTTGCCTCCAAGTGGTATTCTAACAGTCATAGGTACATCAGCACCCCACCTCCATCGGAGTTGTGCTGCATTATTCACGAGAGCATTCATCGCTAATGCAGCGAAGCCCCCAAATTGTATTTCTGCCACGGGGCGCAGCCCCCCCATTGCTGCACCTGTGGCGCTGTTAATGATGATGGATTCCGAAAGAGGCATATCGAGTAGCTTATCCCCATGTCCTCTAGCCTTGAGGGCCAGATTAAGGCCGAATGCACCAGCAACCTCCATGTCCTCTCCCATGAATATTGAGAGATCCCCTGATCTTTCTGCGATATCGACCATGGCGCTTTGGATTGCTTTACTGAACGTCCATGCATTAGAAGCATCACTGAACTCCATTGGAGTCAGTATGGGTGTTGCAGGTTCCTCAGACCCTTTCTCCAGAATCGCCAATTGCTGATTGTGAGTTCTCGCATTTCTCATCTTGGTCACGCCTCTTACCGTTGATTCTGGATCAGGCCAAGGCATTGCTTCTACCTTGGAGCGAGCACTCTCGCAAAGAGCCGTTTCTTCTTGATAAATCGCTTTAACATCTCTAGCACTAGCCCCCATCTTTCTAATCAAAACCTCGTGATTTGAGATTGGCTCCTTCTCGGCCCAGTAATTCAGCAATTTACGATCAACATATCCCGGGGGATTACCATTCTCGGTACCCAGATACAGATCGTCATGATGATGTGCGTGTCCGCATCCCCTCATAGTCTCTACATGAATTATCGATCCGCCACCTCCTGAAACTGCAAGCTCACGTGCGACTGCAACCGATGCATGGTACGCAGATGGATCGGATCCATCTATTGTCCAAGAAGGCAAACCCACAGCAACGCCCTTGTCACCGAACGTCTCCGCCCCAGATTGCCGCCCTGAGAATGTATCGAGAGCGATTTGATTATTCTGAATGACATAGCAAATCGGAAGACCTCTGACCCCAGCCAGGTTTATTGCCTCCCAGAATTCTCCACTACTGCTACATCCTTCTCCTACAGGTGCGAGATGGAATCGCCTTAATCCCAATCTTTTCGATGCAAGAGCCATTCCAGTAATCGTCGCACTTGCTATTGGCAAAGGTGCAGTTGGCGGAAGAATCCCCTTGCTCCAATCTCCTATGTGGAGGTCTCTGCCTCCACTTCCAGCGTGCCCGCCATTCATTTTAGATTCTGATTTACCCATTTGCGCAGCCATTATCGACAGAGGCGTTTGACCGAGTGCCAAGGCAAGTCCGAGATCCCTAATCATTGGAGCGGCAAAATCTGTTCCTCCCTCAATAGCTGTCCCGCATGCAGCAACGGCTTCCTGCCAGGTCGATCTGAACCCCTTCCCTCCAAATCTTGCTCCATCAGGGGTTTCCACGCCTTCTACGAACAAGTCTTTCAGGTGTCCGTCGAGAATCTTTGTTCGGATCATCCAGCGATGCCATTTGAGACGTTGTTCGAGGGTCACTGCAGCCGAATATGCCAACCTTCTCAGAGTTAGCCGAATATCCAATATAAATCTAGATCTACGCCTCGATAAATACGTCCTTCCATCTCTCCTTGGCATAATCTCCATTTCCAGGATATCTCCGACTTCAAGGTCATGCAGACGCTCGTCAAAAGCTTCGTACAAGCACTCCGAAAACAATTCTGACCAGTTATGGAAATCGTCCCCATCCATCGTTTTGGCAGGTAAGTTAGATTCCAGAACGGATGCAACTAAGTTGAGATGGCCTTCCCATCTTTCGGTAACAAATCTCAGGATTTCTGATCGAATAACCTCCCTAGATAGTGGCTTAGAAAAAACTAGAGCAACCCGTGGTTGCCAATCCGCGCCCCATATTGGCGGCAAATCAGATTGCCCCTCAACACCTCCCTTCACTGCGTCCTTTAATGCACGGTTCCTACTATTGGCTTCTTGAATCAGTGCGTCTTTTCCAACTCCTGACCTCATCCAAACCCTCGCGTCAGAGGTTCTTCCTTGTCCGCTGCCTGAACGTTCGATAAGCACACGAGTCCGCTCTGAACATTTTGAGCACCTTCTATCCAGTGCTTTGAGGCCCATTTTCGAAGAAAACCATGGTTGATGGTGCATGCATTTGGGACACCTCCATATCCCTGATGATCGTGTGCTCATGACGCAACCAAAGCAATAGAGTACATCATATATTCTATATTTTGATTATCATATAAACATAAATTATTTTTTTTTAAAATTATATTTTAACATAAAAAAAAAGTTATACTTAGAGTATATTTACATTATTTATATTAATATAATATTTTTATTTTACATTTATTTAAGAATTAAATTTCAAAAATTAAACATAAATTAATTTAATACTAATATCGTGGAATATTTGGATCAATCTCTCTAGACCAGAGGTCTATCCCTCCTATTAGATTCGATACTCTGGACTCGAATGCCGGTAAGCTTCCGAGATATTTTACCACACTTGCCGACCTAACTCCTGAGTGACAATACACAATAATCGGTACACTGAGAGGCAATCGATCAACCTCTCCAGGTATATTGAAATGCTCAATTCTGAGATCAGTTCCTTCTATTGAGGCTATTGATTCTTCATCAGATCTCCGCACATCGAGAAGAAATAACTCAACTTCATTATCCATCATCGACTTTAGTTGAGTAGGTTGAATAGAGGGAGAAATCGAATTACTGAGACCCAATTCTAAAACATCTTTAGATTCTTTTTTCCCTTGAAAACGAATTTTTAAAATTCTAGTCTCCATTGTCATCGCGTCTAGAATCAACAACCGTCCTGAGAGCGTCTTCCCAATACCCAACAAGATCTTGATCGCTTCCGCCGCTTGAATTGACCCGAGAATGCCTGTAATCGCACCAAGAACGCCTGCATCAGCACAACTGGGGGCCAATTCAGGCGGGGGCGAATCGGGAAATAGATCTCTGTAATTGGGGCCATTTACATAATTGAAAACTGAGACTTGCCCCTCGAACCTAAGAACGCTAGCAAAAACCCAGGGTATGCCGAGAATTTTACAGGCATCATTGATTGAATAACGGGCCTCAAAACTATCAGTCCCATCAATAACGACATCCGAACCACTGAGTAGACGTTCAGCATTTTCAGGGCAAACCCGTTCTTCAATCGGCTCTATTACGATTTCACTGTCCAGTGCGCTAAGGCGTCTTTGGACAGATTTGACTTTGCTGCACCCCACGTCTGCTTCAGAATGTATAACTTGTCTTTGGAGATTAGACTCATCTACAACGTCATCGTCTATCACCCTAATCTTCCCTATGCCCGCGGCAGCAAGATACAGCAAGGCCGGAGATCCGAGCCCTCCGGCCCCAACGATAGTAACCACAGAATTGGATAGCCTAAGCTGTCCGTTTAGCCCCACCTCGTCGAGTACAAGATGTCTGCTATACCTCTCCAAACGTTCTTTTCTCACAATATCACAACCCCGGGGAAGCCAGCCGTATAGATGAGACGACGAAACTGAACCTCCCCCATATGACTGTCATTTTACGTGACATTGCAGGAGACATATCCACTCCAAACAATTTGATTAAAACTCGTTTGATGAAATTTTGCTGAAGCGCGTTTTCAGGTTTTTCTATCCCTAAAAACCATCTTTCTAAATCTGTGAGGATACAATACCCATCACGAGTAACCCAGAGAATCTCAGTTATGGCATAGACAATAATCACTGCCCATAGAATCGAATCCCACGGAGAAAGCCAACCCAATGCAACAAGAAATGTCACTGCCATATGAGTCATGTAGAGGCAATGAGCCACTGCTCTGTTAAGGAAAGTAACATCTTTCGGCCCTTGATCAAAAACGCCTCGTTCCATGGAACCGCCTCAATGCTGTGATTCCAACCATCTTTCCGCGTCTATGGCTGCCTGGCACCCCATCCCTGCGGCAGTTATCGCTTGTCGATATCGCGTATCAACGACATCACCCGCAGCGAAAACTCCTGGAACGCTAGTCATCGTGTGCTCTGAATGTAAAATATACCCCTCTTTATCCATCTCTACTTGACCGCCCAAGAATTCAGTTATCGGCCTGTGTCCTATCGCTATGAAAGCGCCAGCACACTCGATTTCTTCTAAAGAACCATCTCGAGAGTCTTCTAGGACCGCTCCAGTAAGCCCCTTGTCGTCTGAAAGCCACTCTTTCACTTGCCGATGGGTCTTTATCTCGATTTTTGGATGATTTTTTGCACGTTCGAGCATGACTTTCGAGGCCCTAAACACGTCTCGACGGTGGACAATCGTGACCTTTTCCGCGAATCTTGTCAAGAATGTTGCCTCTTCCATGGCAGAGTCGCCACCACCCACTACGATTACCTCATCACCTCTAAAGAAAGCACCATCGCAAGTTGCACAGGTGGATATCCCTCTCCCCTTCTGCTCTTGCTCTCCCTCCGCGCCAAGCCATATGGCTTCTGCACCAGTGCAAATAATGACGGTCTCGGCTCTGAATTCTTCCCCTTCGACCCATATCTTGAACGGCCGCGAGGAAAAATCAACCTTCTCGACGTTTTTGTCAATTACCTCAAGCCCAAACCTCTCCGCTTGTGAACGTAGATCAATCATCATCTCCGGTCCTCCTATGCCTTTGGGGTAACCTGGAAAGTTTTCAATGTCTGAAGTGAGCATCAACTGCCCCCCGGACATGTATCCCGCGAACATCATTGGTTTCATCATGGCTCTAGCCGAGTATAGGCCCGCAGTGTACCCTGCTGGCCCCGATCCGATGATGATGACGTTGTGTACGGTCTGCGACATATGCGCTTCTGAATGCTAGGAGTCCCTTCAACATTGACCATACGAATCAAGGGGGTACGGATATCAGATATGTTATCCGATCATTGCTTGAATCGCCTTTACCGCCGCTCTGGCATGGGGCTCAAGCCGCGATTCAATATGCTCGGGCTCCGCACCCGGTCCAATAATTCCCAGACCAACCGGTTTGTCATATCCGATCTGAAGCTCAACTAGACTCTTGATTACCGCCTGTCCCATTGCAAGTCCGTGGCTTGTTTGCCCTTTCTCTATGATTCCAAGACATGCCACGCCCGCAATCCGCTCATTTTCAAGTAGACGAGCAGTTGCTAGAGGGGCCTCCATCGAACCCGGGACCCATACCACATCCGTTATTTCTAGGCCGCATTCAGTTGCTTCTGATTCAGCATGCAAAATCATCTCTTCAACTTCTTTTTTGTGGAATGATCCACATACAAGAGCTATCGAATTCATTCAGAGCCCCCCGCCCGGTCCGGCAATTGATCGTGATTGTCCGAATCTAATAATGGGTTTCTACCCAGTATATTCTTTACAGTGTCGACAACGGCTTTGGTCGACGATTCTATTTCCACATTGACTGTAGAGCCGACTTCTTTCTCGGCCAGTGTAGTACGTCGTATTGTCTCTGGAATAATGTGGAGATCAAACCTGCCTTCGCCATGAGTTTTACCGACTGTTAGGGAAATGCCGTCTATTGCAATATATCCCTTCTCAAAGACGTATTCTGAGACCTCATGAGGAACTTGGATTTCAATATCTAGCGTCTTCGATGTATTGTCATCCTGCTCAAGAAAATCCATCTTTTTTATTTCCCCAACAGCCATTACATGCCCTGAAACAAGATGTCCCCCTACTTCGTCGCCATATGTCAGAGCACGCTCCATGTTCAACCAGTCACCCGCTTTTCGAACACCGAGAGTAGAACGTTCCAGGGTCTCTTGGATAAGATCGAATGATATGCAGTCGCCATCAATTTCTACAACAGTCAAGCATACGCCATCTAGAGCGACACTCGCACCAATTTCCAGATTAGTTGCATGCCCTGAGTGCAGATCAACAACCCATCTGGTAAATCCATCGAATTGCCTCACAGAACTGAGTTTCGCTTTGCCCTCGACAATCCCTGTGAACATTATCAATCACTCTCCAAATGGGCCGCCTTCATCATTAGGCCAAAGACTCAAGATTTTGGCAATTATTTTCCTAGTCCCATCAAGATCGTCTGAAAGACCATCCACTCTGATCACGTCGACATCGCTGTAACCATGCGAGGCTAATCCTTCTCGTATGGCGTCAATGGAGTGTTTCTGATCATATCCGAGAGCGATGATATCCGGCGAGATATCGCCTAATATGGCGAATATCGGCGTAGAGGGGGGATTCCCCACAATTGCTGAGTTTACCGGTTTTAGCCCCTCAACCATTCTCTTCCGCAAGTCATGTGATGTCACTGGCTCGTGTTTTCGCTGACGAACCGTGTCGTCATGTGCAACTACGACTACGAGCTCATCCCCCAATAGCTTTGCTTGCTCCAAGTAGTGCAGATGCCCGGCATGTAGGAGATCGAAAACACCTACAGCCATTACTCGAGTCATCCGATCACGCCCTTTTCTCCAAGCCCGTGGGCCTTGAGCAAATCGTCGCCTGTAAGCATGGGTATGGAGCGCTCCATCGCGTAGATTCGAGCTTCTTCAACAGGAAGTGCCCCATCACCATCCGGTTGAAGCATCTCAGCCCCAATCGTACAAGGCCGCAATCCTGCAAGCCTTGCAATGCTCACAGCTAGCTCAGTATGCCCTTGTCGAGCAGCCAATCCTCCCGGCGCCTCCCTGCATACGGGGATATGGCCCGGTGTTCGAAATTCTTTCCCCAGGGCTTCACGAGCTTCTTCAGGAGATGCATTAGATTCCATCAACTCATCGCACAATTCTCCAAATCTTCTCGTAGTAAGTGCTCTATCTCTGTCTGTAATGCCTGTGTACGTTTCTCTGTGATTGACTGAGAGTGTGAACGCGGACCGCGTATCGTACTGCAGATCATCGGTCTTGAGCAAATCAAGAACAGGGTGTAGGGTGGTCAATGCCGGATGCACATGTATATCTTGAAGCCAAGGCAAATCGAACATACTTCCAATCTCCTCGCCTATCGCAAGAAAGAGCAATCCGCCACAATCCTGTCTAAGTTTTCGCATGACTTCTGGGCTGGCATATTGCGCTGGCCAAAGCAGATCAGTCTCACCTTCTCTGAAGGACGAATCGAAGATCATCACCGGCTTACCTTTGCTAAATGCATCAACTGCCAAGGCTACTTGATCCGGCTCACTCGGCGCACCCATAAGGCCCCCTCCCAATGTCCTGCTAAATAGGGTGACGTTTCGTTCCTTAACGATCTACAATTGAGCGCAAGTAACTTGAGGTATGCCCTACCCGGGAACTTGATGACAACCTCGCGTCGAGCAGTCGCGCTCCTAATATTGGCAACATTGCTCATCCCGCTTACCGCCTCTCAGATCAACCCTCCAGATGACGAAAGAGGGGGTTACGACTATGCTGGCGAGTGGCAACCGAGGCATGCTCTTGAGATTCACGATGAGTGGTGGGACGACTGGTCAAGAGACTCCAATCAAAACATGATTGACGACAGACTTGAGTGGCTACTCGAACAGCCAACTGAGTTCTATTCCAGTTGGTGGAGAATGGCAGATGCTGGTAATGCAAGAGTATTCGTCGATTATGACCACCACCCCTCTTCAGCCGACGTCGAGGCGATTGAAGAGCTGGGCGTAGAAGTCACGATGCGCCCGGCATATTTGGACAGTCTGATCGCCACTGTCCCGATTGAACTTCTCCACCACAATTCGCCAATTCTCGACTTACCCGGAGTTGTCATGCTAGAAGATCTGGGCTTGGCTGAAACCCACATGAACGAAGCAGCCCCAAATATGGGGGTTGATCAGGTATGGTCCCAGTATGGCTACGATGGAACGGGAGTCACCATTGCTGTTCTCGATACTGGAGTAAGAGGAGACCATGAGGGCCTCAACGATATGGATGATGAGATTACATTAGGTTGCGATCAACCTGATCCAGATCCGTTTAATCCAACTCCGATTACAATAGACTGCGACCCAAAGATATCGGCATTCTATGACGCTGTAATCACTGACTCTGAACGTCCAGCAAGCGAATCGTACGATTCAGGGACTCATGGCACACATGTTGCAGGTATCGCTGCTGGCACAGGCGGCGGACAAGAGGCGCCCGACGGCTCCAGGTACGTGGGAGTCGCACCAGGTGCATGGGTGGTCAATATCCTTGCATGTTGTGAGGGCGATATCCAAGATGTGATAGAGGGCGCACAGTGGGCAATCGAGAATAAGGATTCCAAAGGCATAGACATCCTAACTTCTTCACTTGGCGAGCAGCAGTTAGAGGCCCATTTCGACAATGACGGCTCATCAGCATGGAGCCAGCAGATGGATGCAGTCGCAGCATCGGGAATTATCACCTTCCTTTCGGCAGGAAATGAATTCGGCGGCGCAACTTTAGCCGGCTGCAACACCATTGACAGCCCAGGCGATGCAAACCTCCCCATTACAGTTGCAAGTCTGGACAAAGATCTCGGTTTAGCCATCTATTCAAGCAGAGGCTACACCTCTGACGGGCGAGTCAAGCCCGATGTCTCGACAATAGGATCTAACATAATGGCCCCCGACGCTGCTACTTCTGATGGCTATACGAGTAAATCTGGAACTAGTATGGCAACTCCTCTCATGGCGGGGATAGCCGCTTTGATGGTCGAGGCGAATCCCGATATCGATCACGAGCAGGTCAAGTCCATCGTGAGCGCCCCCTCGATAGAGCGCGACATCCAACTTCTCGATGATCCCGGTTTCAACGACTGTAGCATCCTGGAAACCCGTCCAGATAATGAATTCGGATACGGTCAGGCGGATCCTCTGTCATTTGTTCAGGCAGCAGGCGCAATAGACGCCTCTCTCAATGTTTCAATGAATCTCGAAACATTAGACCACCTAGGTAACGAGTCTAGGATTTCTGGCACTTCGACAGGAGGCGTTCCAGGCGTCGGATTTGTACAGGTGATGGTCGGAGGCGGCGATTGGAAGCAGGCAGCCGACTTATCCTCTGGGGGAGATTGGTCATCTTGGAACATCAAGCTCGACCCTCATATCGAGTCAGGCAACTCGACAGTGTATGCACGGCTGGTGATCAGTGACGATAGGATGTCCCCTGTAGATGCCCGAAGAGTGGTTCTAGTGGACGAATTAGCAAGCTCAAGTGGAGGCTCCGGAGGCCAGTCGTCCGTCGGGGCATACGTATTCTTCATCCCCTTCCTCGCAACTATCGTACTTCTTGGATGGACCGCCCTGAGGGAAGATTGGTCCACAAACCCTGTGAGAAAGCAAGAAGAAAATGATGAGGAAGATGAAGAGTCTACAATTTCCTCAAATTGGCGAGAAGATCCAATCGGATCGTTGACGGGTGGCATTGGAAAATTCATTGACGAAATCAGACGGGGAGGCGCTCTCACCGAGAATGGAACGAAGAGACTCCTGACGCTATGCATACTCTACTTTGCTCAGGGCCTTCCATGGGGCTTTGCCAGTGTCACCTTTGCAGCATATCTAGTTGACAATGGCGTTCCGGTTGGCGACATTGCAATACTTTTCGCTACAGTTGCGCTACCTTGGACATTCAAGTGGATATGGGGGCCTGTCGTAGATGCCGTGAACATACCCCGATACGGCGCCAGGAGGCAATGGGTCCTCATAGCTCAAGCGGGCATGGTAGTGACTCTAGGAACGCTGCTCCTAGTGCCCGACTTGAATGCTGAGATAGACCTCGTCACACGTCTGTTGTTCGTACACAACATATTCGCCTCCTTGCAGGATGTCGGAACCGATGCGTTGGCCGTTGAGATACTTGAGCCAAACGAGGTGGCTAAGGCCAACGGCTTCATGTTTGCAGCAAAGAGAGCCGGAATCATAGTTGGCGGTGCAGTACTCGGGGTATCGGTCACTCAAATCGGAATAAGCGGCGTCATTGCCATTCAACTCATACTCCTTTCCTTGATATTGCTCGTCCCACTTACCATGGTTGAGAAGCCAGGCGTCAAATTGTTCCCTTGGTCCAAACCGGATGAAAGTCAGTGGTGGGATGATTTAGATGATCAAGGCGACGCACAGGGTATTGACGCTGACGGCCCTGAGATATCGGGGCCATGGCTAGAAGAGAAGAGATTCAAGATCGCTCGGAAGGTCGGAGTTACGCTAGACAGTAGAAGAATTTCTATCTCTGCATTCTTTGCGATAGCGGCTCTGTTTGTGTGGATAGCTGGATTTGCAATAGATGTCTTCACTATCGATTTCGAGGCGGGCGATAAAATCAGGCAGATTACCAATCCGGTGAGTTATGTCTTCTTCGCCATATCATTTGTCGCCTTTGCTCTTTCCTCCGGGGGGATACTCGCATCGGAAGACTACCCGGTGACGAATCCATTGACACGTCTCCCTGAGGGGACGAGACGAGGCGTCGCTGAAACCTCATTCTACCTCACAAAGGCGTTCTCCGTCCGTTCTGCTCTTCTGTTGATCGGACTCTGCCTACTCTCGGAACTCTACATATTCGTGGGCCCAATTGTGATTGACATCTTCATCAATGAAGCAGGCTGGTCACAGGCAAAGTATAACGGAATAGTCGGGGGAATCGTCGTATTCGGCGCTTTAATCGGACAAATTTTCGGAGGTTTGCTTGGCGATAAATTCGGCGTCAGGAGAGTTGCAATGGTCGGATTCACTGTGCTGGCCCTTGCGAATGCATGTTTCGCACTCCTCGAACCCTTCTGGTCTAACACCTCGATAATGACGGTCTACCTGATTATGCAGGCGTTTGTCGGTGGGATGGCGTGGATATGCATCATATCGCTGAGTATGAGGCTGACTTGGAGCAAGGTGGGGGGAACTCAATTCACAGCATACATGTCCTTGTTCAACCTCTCAGGCGTCTTTGCATATACTCTAACAGAGAGGATGATTTCGATATTTGACTACAAGTCCGCTATCTATATCGGTGCTGCTTTGACCCTCATAACCGTGTTCATGCTCGTATTCATTGATGAGGATGAGACTGACAGGGTCCTCGAGGACGATGACACACATTCAGAAGATGAACCAGAAATATACGAACCAGTCCTAGGCGATGTGATGATCGATGAAAAGCCCGCTCCATCAGTTTGAGGGAGTCGAAACCGACTTCTTAGTGTTCTCAAAGACAATATGTGGCTATTGCGTGGCTGCAAAGAGACTCCTAGACGCCTCTCACCTGTCCTACACAGAAGTCAATCTAGATGACAATAACCAGTTACGATCCGACTTGATAATGACCACAGGACACAGGACGGTGCCGATCATTTTCGATATGAGGGCGGGAATAACATTCATTGGAGGATTTGATGAATTGAAGAGATATCTTTAGCCGCCTTCCGACATAATTCTAACCGCATCGATAAGAGAGTCCTTCTGACGCAGGTCGACCATATGTCCCTTTTTATGGCGGAGACGAACCACATTCCACCCAGCGTCTTCGAATATCGAGGCTAGCTTTTCGCCATCATCAATATTCACGAGATGGTCTCTTTCACCGTGCATCCATACCATGGATCTGGGACGAATTGAATTGAGGGTCTTCTGAAGCTGCTTGCTTCGCAATGTCAAGGTGGATAGAAGTACGAGTCCGAGAATACGCTCCTCGACGCTTGTCTCAAGCATCGCTGAGGCTATAGCGCCACCTTGAGAGAATCCTCCAACGATCAGCTTCCCTTCGGGGAGACTTCGCTCGAGTTTTTTCATCGACACTAGAATCTGATCATCGACTGCTGTCTTGACACCCTCTTCCCGGACCCACCAGGCTCGTCCACTTCTCGGATGCACATATGTGCCCTCAGGACAGACAACGCCCCAATTATCCGGGGCAAGAGATTCAGCCAAGGGCCTCATCTTCGAAGATGTCCCAGTCATCCCGTGGAGCATCGCTAAATGGCGCATAGCAGCCATTTCAGAGACTCCACGAGTATCCTATCCCCCCGGCGATCATTATGCCGAGCTCGGTCTGACCTGTGAAACTAGCTGTGAGGGTATACTCTCCGCTGGGTGACGGAATGGTCCCCAAGGTCCCGGACTCCGATGACCCCGGCCCCCAGAATCTTTCGAGCACCGATGAAGAAGTATGGTCCCGCAAGGTCAGTGTGATGCTGGAACCCCCTCCGCCTGCAGACGCATCCATCAGGTAGATCATCTCGTCCCATGATCCATCATTGGGATGATCTTGAACAAGAAACGAGTCTTCTACATCCCCACTCGGGCTATCATTTTCATAATCTCTGGAAAGAAGATCCTTCCCTCTCATGAAATGCACTTCCCCCGTATGGTCAGTGCCACTTTGAGCAAGGGTGATTCTTAGTAATTCGAGGCCCTCAGAATCCTTTCTGACAAACGAGGTGATGAATTTTACAGACTCATCGTAAGTATATGTCAAGACGCCCCCATCTGATCCTGTTGCAGTCACATATGCTCTTTGACCATCTAGGGTCGATTGGGCCTCCCAATCTACGTCAAAAAGAGAAAACTCCCAGTACTTGGTTGAAAGCGGGAATGAGAGCACAGATTGTTCAAATCCATTTTCAAAGACTCCCAATGTCGAATGTGTGATTCTGCCAAGGAATGGGTTGTGGTTCAGAACAGCATGCCTTCTAGCCTCTTCTTCTGAAGATATCCCGAGCATATATGCAGTTCCGCCCTCCTCTTCATCGACTGTGGCAACCACGAGGCGCGCAGAGTCGTCATAGAATTCTGGTGTTGTGAAAGTGAATAGCCACCAGTCACCGATTTCCCATTCGGGAACTTCGAGATCGTCACTTCCCCCCAGTATGCTGTTTGTAGAGCCGACGCATCCTTGTAGAGCAATGGAAAGCACAACTAAGGCAGATAGCAACTTACGTCCGACCATACCCCTCGGGAGGGCGCATGCCGGAAAGCGATTTCCCGTACTCGACCAAAGAAGCCCAATCTCCCCGCTCATGCAATAAGGCCGGCGATAACAACCGATACGATTGACATCAACTTGATCAGTATATTCAGCGAGGGTCCACTGGTATCCTTGAATGGGTCGCCAATGGTATCTCCCACAACCGCAGCGGAGTGGGCATCATCACCTTTCTCAGCACCAGGAATCTCGCCTTGCTCGATAGCCTTCTTGGCGTTGTCCCATGCTCCTCCAGCGTTTGCCATGAATAGAGCCATCAGTACGCCAGTTGCTGTTGCACCAGCAAGAGTGCCTCCAAGAGCTTCGGGCCCGAGCACATACCCTATTGCAACAGGGCTTCCAATTGCAACTAATCCGGGCATAATCATCTCACGTAGAGCTGCCTGTGTAGAAATATCGACGCATGTCGCACTGTCTGGCTCAACACCCTCGCGACCCTCCAATAGGCCGTCAATCTCTCTGAATTGTCGACGGATTTCAGTGATCATATCTTCCGCTGCGCGCCCTACTGACTTCATTGTCATAGCAGCTACAAGGAATGGTAGAGCACCACCGATTAGTAGACCAATCACAACTTCTGGATTGGTTAGGGAAAGGTCTGCTGCCTTGAGTCCTGCACTGGTCTTGTAGGCAGCAAATAGTGCCAGAGCAGTTAGTGCTGCACTCCCTATTGCGAATCCCTTTCCTATTGCAGCGGTAGAGTTTCCTATCGAGTCTAGGCCATCAGTGATTTCTCTGACTTCCTTGCCCAGTCCCGACATCTCTGCGATCCCCCCCGCGTTGTCGGCAACCGGCCCGTAAGCGTCCACCGTCATGGTAACGCCAACCGTGCCCAGCATGCCCATAGCGGCCATCGCAATCCCGTAAAGACCAGCATTCCCGCCGCCCATTACATCGTTAGCGAAGTAAATGCCGCCAGCCATCAGAAGAACTGGGACGAAAACCGATTGCATACCCACGGCTAGCCCTGCAATTGCATTTGTTGCACTTCCAGTCTTCGATGCCTCTCCGATATACGGTATGGCACGTACTTTAATCCCAAAGACAGGTTCTATTCCAGTGTAGTATTCAGTAACTAATCCAATTAGAATGCCAACTAGTGATCCGATCGCCACTGCTTGAATCACAGTTGTGTCTAATTCCAAGAAACTCAGAGCAAGGTATCCTCCTCCGATGAATAATGCTGCCCCAATGAATGTGGTATTTCGCAAAGCGGCCCCAGGGTGCATATTTTTCATTCCACCAATAGAGAACACTCCGATGATTGAAGAGATGTACCCGACAACAGCCAAAGCAATTGGTATCATTAGGTAACTCCCACCCAGATCATCGCTGGCTTGTGCGATTACCATCGCAGCGATGATTGAGCCTACGAATGACTCGAAAATGTCAGCACCCATCCCAGCAACGTCACCAACATTGTCGCCGACATTGTCGGCAATTACTCCAGGGTTACGAGGATCATCCTCGGGAATACCAGCTTCTACCTTGCCAACGAGGTCTGCACCAACATCCGCAGCCTTGGTGTAAATGCCGCCCCCGACACGAGCGAAAAGTGCGATAGAGGATGCACCCATTCCGAATCCTGCAACGTTCTCAACGGAAAGGAAACCCTCCCCGCCAACTGGATCCGTAAGGTAGTACATCAGGGAAATACCGAATAGGCCCAATCCCCCTACTGCTAGCCCCATCACTGCTCCACCGTTGTATGAGGTGGTAAGAGCGGCCGCTTGACCGCCGTTAGCAGCAGCCTGTGCCGTGCGCCCATTCGCGCTGGTGGCAGATTGCATCCCGCTGAATCCAGCTGCTACACTACATAGCGCACCGATGATGAAAGCGACCATGGTTTCCATGCCAAGGCCGTTGTCTTCGCCACCTGCGAATAACAGTGCGGCAACAACAACGATGAATATTGATAGCATCTTATATTCGGCCATGAGGAAAGCCATTGCTCCATCTTGAATTCTTCCAGTGATAGTGGCTACTGTTTTGTTTTCAATCTCGATTGAATCTACCTTTCGATATAACATGAAAGCTATGAGCAGACCAAATATTCCTGCTCCCATCCCCATGATTCCAATTTGTTCTCCGTCCATAATATCACCAGTTAGGTTGAGATTCCGACCTAGGTTCGGTATTTAAGCCGATATCCACTAGCAGGCAAATTAGTCACCACAATACCTCAATTGTTTCATAGCCAACCCCCCTTCCAATGGATAGCATGGCGGACATAGACCCCCAGATGATTCTCGATTCTGTAGGCCCGGTTCAGGCCATCTTGGATGCTCATGACGGGGTAGTTAACGTCATGGATACATCTGGCGGAGTCATTACCATCTCTTTGGAGGGTGGTTGCACCGGATGCTCCTCAACTCCAATGACTGCGATGCAGATATACTACTCCTTGATGAAACTCGATCAAGTCAATGACGTGATCTTCGTAAATGGCGAACTCCCTGCTTACATGAGGTCATTCATCAATCAGAAACTTGGTATCGAACAGTAGTGTATTCATCAATGTCCAAGGCCCAATGGCACTGATTCACTCATCACGTTCCTCTGCCCGAAGGCGACGAATTTGATGAGGATTAACCTCTCCTTGTACTTCTTTCCCCTTTAGATTGAGGCTGGAAGCAGCGGCCAGGACCAGCGAGAAGATTGCCATGGGCCTCGCCGCATTGCGAGAACCCCACAGATCACCTCCAAGGTAGTGGAGCAAGAAAAGAAGAATACTTGCAAGTATACAGAATGTCATTATGGTACGCTGGCCTATTATTTCTGCTTTCTTGGAACGTGCGATAGTTCCAATACTCATCCAAAATATCGCAGCGATCCCGCATAGACTCACCGACAGAGTCTCGAGTATGCTGACCAGACTCATGGCGCCCCCTCCAGCAACATGTCTGTGAAACTTTCCGGGATGGATGCAATCCACACAACGATAGACGACCTCCTCAACAGACGCTCATGGTGCGCGTCAGAGGGTGGGGTTTGCCAAACACTCGTCGCGAAGCCCCTCCTTATTTTACAAAGAGTCAGATTGTAACAGTTTTCGATCAAGTGGCAATCCTGCTAGAACTCGACGGAGCAAATCCATTCAGGGTGAGGGCATATCAGAATGCAAGCAGAGCTCTTGGACAGATGAACCGTCATTTGATGGACGTCATCGAATCAAATGCCTTAATTGAAATCAAAGGAATAGGAAAAGGACTCTCATCCCTAATAGCGGATGTTGTGATGACTGGTGAGTGGGGGGACCTACAATCCCTCTACGACAGGGTCCCGCCTGGTTTAGTTGAGATGGTGGGCATACCGGGTTTGGGGCCAAAGAGGGCTAGGATATTGTCCAAGGAACTTGACGTCTCATCAATAGAATCTCTAAAATCTGCATGTGAGAACAATCTGGTGGCCTCTTTGCAAGGTTTCGGAGAGAAAAGCCAACAGAGATATCTCGAGGGCATCGATCTTTTCCGCAGAAATCAGGGCAGAACTAGATTGGATGTGGGTTTGAGATTCGGCCTCGCTCTAGAAAAGAGAATTTCGGAAATTCATGGAGTTGAGAAGGTACAACTCGCGGGAAGCGCAAGACGTAGGAGGGAGACAATCGGAGATCTCGATATAGTGGTGGCGACCAGCCCAGAGAATCGTAATTCAGTGATTCAATCGATACTCGACTTGCCCGGGATCGCAGATATCAAAGGCTACGGGGAGTCGAAGATCAGCCTCATCCTCGAACAGAGCGTTTTGAATTCCTCATTCCCAACTGGCAGCCTCGACAATGCCCTCAATGAGGCCATTCTTGATCGCTCCGAAGATGCAACCATAGACGCCCAGGTCAGAGTCGTCTCACCTGAGACGTTCCCATTTACATTGGCATACTTTACTGGCTCAAAAGAGCACAATATACGCATGAGACAAATTGCAATAGATAACGGATTAAGACTCAGTGAATTCGGACTGATCCCCGAGCAACTTGCTGGGGATTTGAAAGGCATGGATGCGGCTATACACACACTTCCATGTAAAAATGAAGCAGACATATATTCCAAGCTCGGTCTTCAATGGGTATCTCCTGAACTTAGAGAAGATATGGGGGAGATTGAAGCAGCTTCGATGAATGGGATCCCGCACCTCATTGAATCGAATATGATTAGAGGCGCACTCCATAACCATACAGTTGCATCTGACGGATCTTGTACTCTGGAGGAAATGGCATCGGCAGCAATGAATCTAGGTTGGGAGTATCTTGGAATTGCGGAACATTCCCCTGCACTGAATATCGGAGGTCGAAGCATAGGGGTAGACCCGGTTGAGGTATCAATTCAAGGCGATCTGATTCGTGCGTTAAATGAGAAATGGAAAGATGAGGGTGAAAAATTCAGGATATTCCACGGCACTGAATGCGACATCCTCCCAGATGGAAAGTTGGATTATTCGCCAGATGTTAGAAACCAATTCCATCATGTGATAGGTTCAGTACATGCCATCGGCTCATGGAAATCAAGAGACGAACAGGACAATACAGATGCGATAATCAAAGCAGTGGAAGATCCAACCTTCACAATACTGGGCCACCCGACGGGACGTATCCTTCAAGCTAGAGACGGATTCCCTATTGATATGATACAGATTATCGAAAAGATGGGCGAAATCAACTCAAACGGCACACTCAAGGCTATAGAAATCAACGCATCTCCATTCCGTCTTGATCTCGATTGGAGGCTCTGTAAGGTCGCTAAAGAGAATGGTGTCCCCATCGTGATTAACCCGGACGCGCACAGTGCAGAAGGCCTTTCCGATCTCTCATATGGTGTAGATATAGCACGCAAGGGATGGCTGTGCGCAGAAGACGTCCTCAATACTAGATCCGGTGATGAGCTAGATGAGATTCTTGGAGCATAACGAATCCTCTTATCCCACCTCTTCTGTCAGTACACAATGGGACTCGGGCGAGCACTCGTTTTTGCATCTGTTATGGTATTGCCTGCATTCGTAGCCGGGTTGGCCGCGTGGATTCTTTTTGGAGGCAGTGAGTCGTGGCAAGATTGGCAGTATTTGACTTGCTATGCAGTTCCCGGGGCGCTAATTACGTCTGCATTCATAATGGGGTATAGAGGGTCTAGAGAGGTAGAGCAATGAGGCGAATTGACAAGGCCCGGAGAATCAGCGAAATCCTCGAAAATCTGTATCCTGACACCCCTATACCACTTGATCACACGGATCCATATACTCTGCTAGTAGCAGTCATGCTTTCTGCACAGACGACTGATAAGAAAGTGAACGAGGTCACTCCCGGGCTTTTTGAACTCGCATCAAAACCTTCTGCAATGGCCGCTCTGGATGTGGAAGATATACAATCAGCAATACGACAAGTAGGATTGGCGCCAACTAAGGCAAAAAACCTCAAGAAAATGGCCGAGATTATCGTCGATAGAGGAGGGATAATTGAGCCAAATTGGGACTACCTGGAATCCCTCCCTGGTGTCGGTCACAAGACTGCCAGCGTCGTAATGGCCCAAGCTTTTGGGATACCGGCATTTCCTGTTGACACACACATACACCGCTTGGCTGCTAGATGGGGTTTATCCAGAGGCACTACGGTCGAACGAACTGAATACGATCTGAAAGCCATTTTTCCGAAGTCTACATGGAACAAAAGACACTTGCAAATAATCTTCTTCGGCAGGGACCACTGCCCCGCAAGGAGGCACGATCTTTCGAATTGCATGATTTGCGGATGGGCTGCTACAAAGAAGAGAATGATGGAAGAAATGAGGCGTTAATCTAAGATCTGAATAACACCATCAACCCGAGTACTGAAACAGACGTCCCGGAAGCAAGTATGAACGGCCTGTAATCTTCCAATTTCTGCATATTTTCTCTTGCTTCATCACATCTACCTTCATCCCAATCAGTAATTTGAGCTATTGTCCCGACGGTCGTATCGCAGTTTTCTTCAATCCCTTCTTCATAGAGACCAATTGCATAACCGCTGCCCGCCCAAGCAAGAAGCAATATTCCTCCTATCAGGATTAGTATGACTGAGAACACCTTCGACAGTTTGCCCATGCCCGCCCCTGCAGCATCAACGATTCAAACGTTCTTGCGTCTTTGCCGCAAAGCCTCGGCTGCTACGACCGCCAGCGGGGCTTGAAGATTGTATGACGGCACAAAACCCCGCATCGGAATTTTCACTATGGAATCACACTCTTGAAGCAGGTCTGCCGAGATGCCATGTCGTTCCCCGCCTATCACGAGCATACACCGACCTTTCAAGTCGGCATCCCAAGGCTCCACGTCTCCCGAATCTTCAATCCCAATTATCCGGTAGTTGTGAGCCCTAGCCAAATCGGATGCTTCGCGCCAACTCATCCACTTGACAGGAATGAAACGGTCGGCTTTCATCGAAGCTCTTGAAGATGCCTTTCTCCCATCGGAATTAAGATCAGCATCTATAAACACAGCAGAGCCTCCACTAACTTCGATTGTTCTGATTGCAAATCCGATATTAACGGGATACTGAGCCCCCGCGAGTAACCAAATCAAACCTCCAGATGCCATTATCTCGTCGATACTTGCAGAAGGATCCCTATGAAGTAGACCAAGCGCTTCTGGAGGATTCGAATTGAACGGCATATTAGCCATCCTTCTAAGATCATTCATCGAACCCTCAATAACCTTCAATTTACGTTTTGATGCTTCTACGAGTAACCTATCCAATGCTTCTGATTGAGCCTCCCTTAGAACAAGTATCCGAGTCACTGGTCGACCTTCTTCAATAGCAGTCAAAATAGGGTCTACACCTGAAATCTTCAGAGTTTCAACCATCTCATTCACCCTTGTCCCACTCTATCGGTTGAATTATCTCATTTCTACGCATGAAGGGAAGGGTAGTTGTCGGATTATCATAAACTGCCAGTATGGCTTCCGAATGGGCAGTAAATCCATTATTCTCGATCATTGAGAGTAATTTGCTCATCATTCTCAAGCTCTTTCTGCGGTGGGAAAGGCCCGAGAATTTCAGGGCTGCCATAAACCCCCCTTTGACGTGGAGTAATTCAACCCCCGAGTCGTGTGGTTTTGGAAGATCACCCATCATGTACTTCGAAGGCATAGTGAATGCCATAACCGAGGAATCGCCCGATTCCCACATATGTACCGGTGCAGTCATTGCAATATTCTGGGATTGATCATTTCTTCCGAATATGTATGACGCAATACGCCTAAAGGCTCCAGTTGAATTACGATACCCCGTCCCCTCAGTGACCACTCTCGCTTGAATTGTATCGACGTATTTCCTTATCTCAAAACCATCACAAATCTCTATGATCTCAAACTCAGGCTCCTCAAGATTTTCAGACATCACAAAGCAACTCCGACTGACAAGATCACGGATTCTTGATGTAAATTGGAATTGGCTTCATCTTGTGGGAGTTGGACTTATGCAGTTTTTGGTAGATCTCCATCACTTCCTTTTGGCGATCGGAGAAATCTTCTCGTCGAGCCCCAGCAACTTGCTTCATCGCCCATTCGAGCTCATCATACGTCGCGCCGATTTGATCTTCATCTGTCCTACCATCTGCCCACAAACCGTCGTTCGGAATCGAATTTCTTATGTCTTCAATTACACCCATTTCCTCGGCCAGAGCGTAAACCTCTGATTTCAATAAATCCGCAATAGGCGAAATATCGACTCCTCCGTCCCCATATTTTGTATAGAACCCCACTCCAAAGTCTTCCACTTTGTTTCCTGTCCCGACCACGATGCCCTTTCTGGAACCGGCTATGGCGTAAAGTGTGGTCATTCGTAATCTCGCTCTAGTATTGGCCAATGATGTCTCGGATATCTCAAGACCATCAAGAGCATTTCCAACATACGAATCATAAGATTCGGTTAAGTCAACCAGATGGCTGTTGACATTAGCCCATCCAGACTCTAACCATTCTATGTGGCGCTTCGCCATGCTGTATTGGGATGAGTCTTGATGAATTGGCATATTGACTACGATTGTTTCTAATCCAGTTTTAGCACACAGTGTGGAGGTAACAGCAGAGTCGACGCCTCCTGAAACGCCCACAACTAGGGCGGATATACCATTTTCATCTGCATACCTTCTGATCCACTCCGAGATGTCCTCGCAGAGCCGTCCCCAATCTTCCACGTACTTCCGTATGAGTTGGCTGCTAATGGACTATTGTACTCAACCGAGACATATGGGGAATCATTTCTCTCGGGGGACATTGAAATCAATTGCCCCGGTCGGCAGGCTTGATGGAGTCTGAGCAGGGGGGCCGCCTTGATCCCGTGGCGCTGGAAAATGATCTCATCCGACTATGGAATGATGAAGGGACATTCCAGTCGTCTATAGATGGGAGAAAGGCCTCTGGAAAGCCATTCATATTTCTTGAGGGCCCCCCTACAGCAAATGGTAAACCCGGGATCCACCATGTCCTCTCTCGACTCTACAAAGATATGGTCTGCAGGTGGAAGACAATGGAGGGGCATGTGGTTGAGAGAAAGGCGGGATGGGATACACACGGACTGCCTGTCGAGATCGAAGTTCAGAAACGATTGGACTTGATGTCCAATGAGGCAATTGAGGCATACGGGATGGAGGCATTCAATGAAGCATGCAAAGAGAGTGTCTGGACCTATGAGCAGGCATGGCGTGAAATGACTGAGCGAATGGGTTTCTGGGTCGATATGGACAATCCATACGTTACCCTTCACGACGATTACATCGAATCAGCATGGTGGTCGCTGAAGCAAATGCACGACAAAGGCCTGTTGTTCAGAGGTCACAAAGTATTGCCATACTGCCCTCAGACGGGTACTTCATACTCCAGCCACGAGGTGGCTCTGGGGTACAAGGAAGTTTCAGAACCAGCGGTCTTCGTCAAATTTCAGCTTGTTGATGATGAGGCGTCTATACTAGCATGGACGACCACGCCTTGGACATTGCCTGGAAATGTCGGTCTAGCCGTCGGCCCAGAAGTAGATTACGTCCGCGTTAGAATCACAGAACCCCCTTCTGGCGCATGGGACGGAAGAGGAGGCGCAGAGGTGGGCGAAGAGATGATCCTGGCAAAGGATCTGATGGGACACGTCCTTAGACACAAGGTGGAAGTCGTATCTGAGATCAAAGGCTCCGATCTCGAAGGTAGGAAATATATCTCGCCCTTTCCCGGGGCCATCGATGGGGACGATCATCCCGCTGCTTGGACCGTGGTCTCTGCAGACTTTGTGACGACTACGGATGGAACTGGAATAGTACACACTGCGGTTATGTACGGCGAGGACGACTACAATCTCGGAATAAAGGCCGGATTCCCAGCACAGCATACTGTGGACATGGATGGACGATTCTTCGACGGAACACATCCCGAGCTCGATGGAAGATACGTCAAAGAATGCGATGATTCCATTATCAACCTTCTACAATCTTCTGGCAGACTCTACAGGGAGCATCAGTACGTACACGATTATCCTCATTGTTGGAGGACCGACCACCCACTCTTGTACTATGCGATGGATAGTTGGTTCGTTCGTATGACTGCTGTTAGAGATTCAATAATGGAGCACAACGATTCCGTCGAATGGGCCCCACCCTCGACAGGAACAGGCAGAATGGGCGAGTGGCTTTCCAACTTGAAAGACTGGGCAATAAGTAGGGAGAGGTATTGGGGGACCCCAATACCTGTTTGGATATGCAGCGATTGCGGCCACGAGCATTGCGTCGGTAGCCGTGATGAGATGGAGGCTATGCTGTCTGAAGGATCCAACATGCCCAAAGAGCTGCATAGGCCGTATGTTGACGATGTCAAACTCATCTGTCCATCCGATGGGTGCTCGGGAGAGATGGCCCGTGAGCCATATGTCATGGATTGCTGGTTTGACTCTGGCTGTGCGTCATTCGCCCAATGGCATTACCCATTTGAGAACCAAGAGGTCTTTGAATCGTCATTTCCAGTGGATTACATCTGTGAGGCGGTAGATCAGACCCGTGGATGGTTCTACTCGCTACTGGCAGTCGGAACAACAGTCTTCGATAAACCAACTTATCGAAGCTGCCTTTCTCTCGGACACATACTTGACAAGCATGGAAAGAAGATGAGCAAATCAAGAGGGAATGTAGTAGATCCATGGGACCATTTCAACTTGGAGGGCGCAGATGCAATTAGATGGTACATGACCACCCAAAGCTCCCCCTGGCAGCCTACAAACTTCGATCCCAACGGAGTAAGGGAGTCTTATGCACGGATGTTCCTAACACTATGGAATGTCTACAGATTCCATGCAGATTATGCTGCATTGGACTCATTCGATCAAGCCAGCGAATCCGATGCTCCAAAGGTAGATGATAGACCCTCACTCGACCGATGGATTCTTTCTCAAGTCAGCAACATGGCCGACAAGGTGGACGCTTTCTTCAGGGCGTGGGATTTCCACAAGGCAGGGAGAGAAATCGAACGCTTCATAGTTGACGATCTATCGAATTGGTACGTAAGAAGATCACGAAGACGTCTTTGGGACGAGGCGGAGAGTGCTGATAAGGCAGCATGTCACCATACTTTGCGAGAAGTCCTCCTAGTTACTTGTAGGATAATGGCTCCGATAGCGCCGTTCATGCCCGATAGAATACACAGGGACTTGACAGGCGCATCCGTACACCTCGCAGATTGGCCTTGCGGTTCCGAGACCTTGGATAGCACATTGCCACCTCGGGATGCAAAACTGGAGTCTCGTATGGCCCTCGCCAGAAACTTAGCAGAGGCAGGCCGCAGAATAAGAGTAGAATCATCTCGTAGACAGAGACTGCCGTGCAGGAAAGGTTGGATTGTGGGAGATGCAGACGTAGGGGATTTGAAAGACATCCTTTCGGAAGAACTCAACGTCGAGTCTCTTGAGAATGAAGACGATCTAGAACGATTCCAAAAAATAGAACTCAAGCCTAACAGAAAAAGCCTCGGAAGAAAGTGCACCTCTGACTTACCTGCCGTTTTGAATGAACTCTCGGAAATTGATCCAGACTCGTTCTTACTCGAAATACAGGCAGGAATCGCACATCTGGCGGGTTATCCGATAGACATGGGCGATGTAGAGATCAGAAGAGTCGAGAAAGAAGGCTTCGCGGCAATGACTGTAGAGAGTGGAGGTAAAGACGTAACTCTCGTCCTAGACATGTCTCTTGATAGCGCATTATTATCGAAAGGGCTTGCAAGAGACATAATACGTCGAGTCCAAGCCAGGAGAAAAGAACTCAATCTAAGGATTGAGGCATCAATCTCTCTCGAGGTATCACTTTCTGAGGGTTCGCCTGAATTGGCAGAGGGCGATTGGGAGCACATACTCTCTGAAACAAGGTCGATATCAGGACGTATGTCCGACGACCAATCTTCTATGGAATCGTCTTTCGAATTGGATGGATCGATTGTTGGATTTACAGTCACTCCATCCGAGGATTGAATCGCCCCCCCGCCTCCCCCGCGACATGAAGCAAGCGCTTGAGGGTGTGAAGATACTTGACCTGTCAAGAGTTCTAGCAGGCCCTTATGCCGCACAGAACCTCGCAGACTTGGGGGCGGACGTACTCAAGATTGAGGCGCCTTGGGGCGATGATACGAGAGGGTGGGGCCCCCCCTTCACGACTGGTTTTGATGGGGAGGACGTGGCCGCATACTTCCTTTCATGCAACCGCGGAAAGACGATAGTCAGGATGAATCTCAAACAAGATGGAAAGAAACTTCAAGATCTAGTTGCTCAGGCAGATGTGGTCATAGAAAATTTCCGTCCAGGAACCTTTGACAGACTAGTTGGAGAACTTCCGAATGACACGATATTATGCTCGATATCCGGATACGGAGCCACTGGACCAAGATCTTCGGAACCAGGCTACGACCTATCGTTACAGGCTAGATCAGGCATCATGTCCATCACCGGCGAAGAGGGACGCCCCCCCGTCAAAGTCGGAGTAGCTTGGATCGACGTCATAACGGGCCTCCACGCTACATCCGCCATATTGGCCGCACTCTTTCATAGGGAGAGAACTGGAATGTGCCAGCGTATAGACATCAGCCTCTGGGATTGTGCCATTTCTGCACTTGTGAACCAAGCACAGAACAGGATTTCATCGGGAAAAGAGCCACAACCTATGGGGAGCGCACATCCCAATTTGGTCCCCTATCGTGCCTTCGAAGCATCAGATGGATGGTTTGTATTGGCAGTAGGAAGCGATACGCAATGGCAGCAATTGGCCCGAGCTCTCGAGATCGATAGCCCAAAATTATGGTCCACAAATTCAGGGAGGGTGGAAGACAGAATCGCGGTAGAGAAGGTCTTATCGAGGATATTTTTGAACGACACAAGAAGTCATTGGGAGAATTTACTGGAGGGAATACCCTGTGCGCCAGTAAACACAATCGGACAAGCATTGCACGATGTGCAATCCGTCGCAAGAGATGTACTGTGGAATGTCCGGGGCGTGCAGACTCTAGCAAACCCGCTCAGAGGCATGTCTCTAACACCTGCAAAGCCAGGCTGCGCTAATCAAACATCTTTCAACATAGACACATAAGAAAACCAATAGAAACCGCAGGAATGGATCATGGATCTAATTTCGGAATACTCGTTATGACCTTTTTTAAGATTAGAAACATGAAGGGAATCAGAACAAACCAGAAAATCAAGAAAGAAATCCCAATGTATACTGAAACTAAGGAGCTCCCTCCCGACATTTCATTCAGTAAAATGAGTGATATGACTAGTGCAAAGATCGCATATTCGTATAATGAGGCCATAATGCCCATCGCACGAGCCATTCAAACAACATCTCCTTGACCAACACACACAATCCTCACTATATCATATACAGACTTCATTGGTAACCCATCATATACTGATTCATGGCCCCATCGATATGTCCGACACATCCGCCGTGGATTTATTCAGTGAGTGGGCGAAACTCGATCGCGACGAGGGCATGGAGAAAGGCCATTCTTCCAGCGTCAATCAAATTATTTCCGCAGTCAAGAGACGACTCCCATCTGAATTCACTGCTATAGACGTAGGATGCGGCAACGGATGGGCTGTTCGCAGGCTAAAGAGCATGCCAAGCTGCATATCCGCCTCAGGTGTAGATGGTTCTGAGAGGATGATAAGCAAGGCTCGTTCGATAGACTCGGAAGGAGAATATGCATGTGGCATGCTTCCAGAATGGTCTCCAAATAGTCCAGTAGACCTGGTCCTGAGTATGGAATTCCTATACTATCTGGAAGATCCTATATCGTTTTTCAAGACACTACACAAGAAATGGGTATCGCCCGGAGGATCCATTGCCGTAGGAGTGGACCACTATCTGGAAAATGAGTCCAGCCTTGATTGGTCCGAATCCCTTGGCGTGCATATGACAACCCTCTCGACAGAAGCATGGGAAGAGGGTCTCAAGATGGCAGGTTTCCAAAATATCGAGAGCTTCTTCGCAGGACCTAGAGAAGACTGGAATGGCACACTAGTTTTGATTGGCACCAAACCTTAACAAATCATTCAGGATTGTATTTAGAGTCAAGGATGTCGATTACCGACATTATCTCGTCCGTTATCTCGAAGAGAGAGTTGTCCTTGGTGTAGATTAGTAGTTTCTCGCCATCGTCGCTTGCCTGATAGGCGCATATGGCATCCATTCTTATTCGTGTTATTCCGCCCTCAGTTGTGACTTTAATCCAATTCGTCATGAATCCGGCCGCAATTGGTTCGGAATATAATCTATATCCAACTTTGTAGCGAAGAATACCCGTGTTTGAAACTCTCAAATTTGCATATTTTAGATGCATCATTTGAATTCACTTATGACTAATGAGTCAGAGGGAGCGTCATGGAGCATTTGTTTGAGTTGGATACATACATGGTCCGACAGAAGGTGATGAAAATCCTTGGAGAGGAGTTTCATATCTACTCCGATGAATCCATGCGGAGCATGATCGGATATTCAAAGATGGCCGCATTGAAATTAAAAGAGGATATCAGAGTATATTCGGATGAATCTAAGTCTACGGAGCTTTTGATAATCAAGCAGAAGGCCATCCTAGATTTCACAGGCGGCTTCAGCATCGTTGACGGACAGACTGGCGAATCCCTAGGAACACTTAGGCGAAAGGGAATGAAGTCCATCATTAGAGACTCATGGGTGCTCACGGACCAGAAAGAAAATGTGGTTGGGTCACTAGGTGAAGAAAGCGGAGGACTGGCTCTTATCCGCCGCTTCATTCCGTACCTTCACATACTATTCCCCCAACAATTTCACTTGAGGGTAAATGGGGCCAGAGGCACGGTAAAATACACGCAGAAGATGAATCCATTTGTCCATAAATTGTTGGTCAGCGGCGTCAAATCATCAGGTGTAGACCCGAGAATAGCCGCAGCCGCTGCAATTCTCCTCATAGCTATAGAAGGAAGACAGAATCAGGCCGGTTGAACATAAACCTTCAATCCCTAGAATCGGCCTTCTTTCTCCTCCTTGAACGACCCTTATTCCCCCTTCGACGTCTGTTGTTACGCTTGCCCCCGTTCTTATTCGAGTCCCTATGGCGATTGCTTTTCCGAGATCTCCTTGCCCTCTTATTGTTGCGGGAGGGACGTTCTCGCTTTCCCTCTGATTTCTCCGGAGGAACTAGGACAAACTCTCTCTCATCCAAGATTTCAGGTTCTGGATTTGTAATTTCACACTTTATGCCCACCTGACTCTGTATCCTTCGATACTGTCTGTTCTGAGATCTTTGTACGAGAGAGACTACTGTCCCAGTAGACCCCGCACGAGCGGTCCTCCCACTTCGATGCTTGTACGCCTTTCCATTTTCAGGGGGGTCGTAGTGAATAACGCACCCTACATCATCTACATCAATACCTCTGGAGGCCACATCGGTTGCTATGAGAACTCGTGCACGACCTGTGCTGAACTTTCTCATTGACCGATCTCTCTGGTTTTGATTCATCCCGCCATGAAGAGTGGTATTCGATGAGCCCAAATCATCCATCTGCTTGCCGAGTCTGTTAACGCCTGCTCTAGTTTTACAGAATATGATGCTCCTGCCGCATTTCTCGGTAATATATGCCGATAGATCCGCTTTACCTCTAGATTCAACTTTCCAGAATATATGCTGCATACTATCCATGCTGACTTCTTCAGGCCCGATACCGATTATAGCGGGATCATACTGGTACGAATCTACTATCTCTTCCACATCATCGTCTAATGTTGCACTGAAGAGAATTGTCTGTCGATTCGGGCTACACTCGTCAAGTATGGAGCATACAGGCTCCATGAAACCCATATCTGCCATTCTATCTGCTTCATCAAGAACTACAATTCCGACATCATCAAGACGCAAAGCACCCCTGTCGAGGAGGTCAATCAATCTGCCCGGGCAGGCCACCAATATCTCTACGCCCCTATCCAATTTCCTCAATTGCCCACGATATGGAGTCCCCCCATATACGGATAGTATGTCCAGGCCTGCTGAACGGGCAAGCGGGTGGAGAACGTTACGAATCTGCTCTGCAAGCTCCCTCGTAGGTGTTAGAATAAGTGATGTGGGCCTCTTTGACTCTGCCTTGGCGGTTCTAGATATCATCGGCAATCCAAATGCAAGAGTTTTCCCGGAGCCCGTAGGGGCCCTGCAACAGATATCTCTCCCTAGCATTGCATCAGGTATTGCTTCGCATTGTACCTCGAAAGGCTCTGTAAAACCCTCCTTCTCAAGAGCAACGACCAAACCAGGTTCGATCCCTAAATCTGAAAATCGAACCAAGATATTCCTCTGTCTCGCCCGAAACCCTATCCTATTTAGTATGGGAGTAGGAAAAAAATGCATGACTGCTCATCACAGTGAGTCAAGAGTCACGCCAGTCCTTCGTAAATGTAGTAAAATCCACTAGCCATTATACCTGCCATCACACCCACATGAATTAAGTTCGATTTTAGAGAATCGAGCCATTTTTTCCCTACTCGCGCACCAAATATCGCCGATATTACCAGGATTGAGCATATTTGCGCATGAGCCACCAAATCCTCGCTACGAAATACCAGATAAACGGGTATCCTCGAAAGATCTACGCAAAGTGCAAGGATACTTGCAGTTGCTGCATATGCCATCTTATCTGGCAAACGACGAGTCAGGAACATCGCACGGAGTGCACCTTGGTGGCCTGATAGGCCACCCATGAATCCGGAACCAAAGCCTCCCACCCTATCATTCGCCTCCGGTATTCTGTAACCCGTCCATCTCTCTGAGAGCGTGAGTAGAGGCAGAATCACCAGAAATGCCCCTACGACGACCAGCAAAGGATCCTGTGAAACTTGATTCTGCAATCCTGCACCGGCTATGGCTCCCAATACCAGCCAAACACCGTAGTGCTTGAACGCTGAGAAATCTATCCATTCCCACATGCTCCAGCATTTTGCAGCATTGTGTGCGCCGTGTACCACTGCTACGATGGCTATTGCTTCATGAGGCGGCATGAATGCCAACACGAATGGAGTTAGCATCGTAGATAGCCCAAAACCAGCAGGAACGGTTAGAGCCGCCGCTATGAAAGCACCTGCTGCTATAATGATGATTTCCAACATCCAAGACCAGCCTGTATTTTTTCATCCCTGCAGGAATCCATATTCTAGGGGCAGTAATGTTTCAACTCCGAAAAGAGGGTCCGGATCACTCGAATCATGATATGCGATCACGGCACCGCCGTCCGGGAGAATTCCAATTGAGGCGAAGTCAAATCTTATGTCATTGCCCGCCCCGCTTGTTGAGTCTAAATCACCAAGGCCAATATTCGTTCTAAGGTCCGGTTCGAGTGATTCAGAATAGTCTCGAACATGCCATGATACATCGATATCCGGCCCACTAGACGATTGATACCTCACATTAAGAACAAATAAATCGTGAAAACCATTGGAATGAAACTCCCATTCCTCCAATTCTGACGCAACCCCTGAAAGATCGTATGTCTGATTATCCCACATTTCTCCGCCGTCTGAAGATATCATATGTGTGAGGATTATGCCATCTGCCCGAACACAATGAAGGATTCCACTGGAATCAAATGAGCAATATTGGGACGGAAGAGATGATCCATTCATCGTTACCCCTGTCCACCAATTCAGAGAAGTATCCAGATAGGCATCGTCTCCATCAATAAAATAATCCGGGAAGTACAGGCCTCCTGAAGGGACTGGGAATGCACGCATTTCTTTGTGAGGTTTGGTGTAGTCCCACTCGTCTCCAAGAGACCCAGGCATTAGATCGACTTCTATTTCAGGAAGGTCTGAATCTCTATCTGGGAATCCGAAGTAGTCGTAGTTCAGCCCGTCCGTGGAGATCTGCCCGCCAACATTCTGTACCTGATGCCAGAAGTTTGAGATTACCAAGCTAGCATAGGGCCCATTCCCATATAACCCGCCACTGATCGGTCCAATCACTTCTACTTGCCAAGATCTGTCATAGAATGGTTCTGGGGTCCTATTGAAACACCAACTCCACTCTTCATCATCTGCATCGTAGAAGAACGCATAGAACTGATCAGCACCCGATGTCGAGGGATAGGGGAACCACCCCATGGCAATCAGATCGCCATTGGTGGCCTGCACTATGCTGCCTTCTCCAAGCCCTTCTTGACCAGGAACTGTCGGTTTAGGCTCTAGACACCCAATTTGAGAGAACACTGAAGGAACATATTCCTGCCATGTCCTCCCTCTATCTTCTGACCAGGTAGGGTACTCCCCGCCGAAATTCAATATCCAACCTTCCTTGGTCATTGCAAGATAATGCTCGCAGCAGTTCCCTCCCTCTTCATTTCCAAATACTGCCCAGTGCGATTCGCCTATGGAGTCATTATCGAAAGCATATGCGACTGAAAAGTTACGAATATCATCGAGCCCCTCAAGTGAGAGTTGAGTAAGGCCCTCGTCCCACATTGCAATATCCTCTGACTCTCTAGAATCCTCGCCGATACAGCCCGAAAGTACCATTGCAGACAAGAGCAGGGCTGTCGTCCATTCTCTCATTATCTTCGACCCGTAACCCGACACTAATGGAAATTTTGCTACTACGTAGCTTTCAGGATGTTATCAATCGTAAGATGATTTGATATCCCGCCTCATCGCCTAGCGAATGTGAACCGAGCAGCCGCATTCACCATGGCCCTACTTCTTCTCCAACTAACGACTCCAGTAGTCGCACAGGATAACGACCCAAGAATAATCATCACCGAGGTCTACGTATCGCCTAACAGCGCTGATTATGATGGCATCGATTGGAATGGGGATGGGGAGATTGGGAGATACTCAAATCAATTTATAGAGCTGCATAACCCTGGAAACGAACCAATTGATGTCGGAGGTTGGTGGCTCGATGACACTGCCGGCGAAGGCTCTCCAGCATGCTCTATCGGTTTCGGCACGGTAATCGAGCCAGGCGCATACGTCTCTTTTTTCCGGGCACTAACCAGGATCGAATTAGATTTCTTTGAAGGCGACTCAGTCACGCTTTCAGATAGCTCAAAGACAGTCGTAGACAGTATGGGGTATTATGGCCCTCAGACGTGGGAGGGATCCCCTTATGCTATCGGAAACTCGTCATACGGTATTTCCTTTGGTCTAGATTCTAATGGCATTTGGTCTCAAATAAGTTCGGGCCCAACCCCAGGCGGACCAAATGACGAACCTTGGATTGGAACCAATCACCTACAGGGATCTTGCTATGGAGTAAGAGACGATGTCCACAGTGGTTCGTACATACTGGAAGGCAGGATAGTCACCATGGAGGCTGAGAATTCTGTTATCGACCAAGGCCGAATACTTGTCACTGACGGGATGATAGCAGCGGTCTGGGATGCATCATCGCCGGCTCCCGATGGAGCAGAGGGAGTAACTTCCATCCCCACTAGCGGGACAATATATCCCGGATTCATAGACCCTCATAACCATGCGAAATACAACTTGATACCATTGTGGGACCATGGTACTGAAGGGTGGGATAATCGATATCAGTGGCAGTCTTATTCCGGATATTCGGATGCCAAGGATATCGGTTGCTCCCTGTATGACTCATCAGCGATGAGATTTGCCGAATTGAGAGCTATCGCAGGCGGCAATACCGCACTCCAAGGAAGCGCCAACTCAAACACAGATACATTTGACTCCATACTTGCAAGAAATATAGAGCTGTACAACTTCGATAAGGATTCAATACACACCAAGGTAACGGAGTTGGAGTCAGATTATGTTGGAAACCATATCAAGACCGGAAATAATTCTGGAACCCTTGATGCGTGGTTCATACATCTGGCAGAGGGAATTGACGAATCAAGCAGATCTGAGTTCGATGTTCTAGTTCAGAATAATTTGCTGGTGGGTGAGATTGTCATAGTGCACGGAACGGCGTTAACTCAGACAGAATTCAGTGCTATTGGAGACGTCGGCGGGAGCATTGCATGGTCTCCAACTTCCAACCTTCTTCTGTATGGGGAGACAACCGACATAAAAACCGCGAAAGAAGAAGGCGTGAATATCATGATCGGACCGGATTGGGGGCCATCCGGGTCCAAAAGCTCGATGCACGAGCTGAAAACTGCTGATTGGTGGGATCAGAATGTTCTTGGGAATATATTCTCAGACTTTGAACTGGTTCAGACAATATCAACGAATGTTGTCGATGCCATCGGATGGTCGGATTATACAGGCAGGATCGTACCTGGTCTCGCTGCAGATCTGGTCGTGCTTGACACGTTCCACGCCGATCCTTACAGAAATGTGATTCAGGCAGTCGATCCAGATGTACGCCTCGTAGTCGTGGGGGGCCTTCCTGTTTACGGTGACGTGGATATAATGCAAGCTATGCACGATGATGCCGAAATCATACATGGAGTTGGTTTTAGCAAGGCAATTGACATCACGTACGAGGGGGTTCCAGAGGCTCAGCAAACATATGCGGAGATGATGGAATATCTGAGCCAATGTAACCAGGGCAAAGAGGTCCCCATAGAATATCTCTTCACGATGGGGGATGAGCGATATTTCGATGTATTGAATCGCTCCTCAACGTTTCAGAACGGACGCTCGATAGATCTCTGGACAATGTATTATGATGTTGATTTAGACGAGGATGGCCATAGAGTCGGCGGAACGGTCGGCGGAGCGGCTCCCATCGAGACGATCATAAACAATGACGATAGCGACGATTCTCAAACCGTCAATCCCGTGCAACTCCCGCAAATATTCGAAACATATGGGCCGTTAGGAGCAACTGTTGCCCACCCCGTGGAAATATCACAGGGCATTCATCTCGAGGCTTGTGTCTCCGAATCATCCACACTTCTTGCAGAGGGGGTCCCTTCTACGCCCATGGGACGAGAACTTGTTTGCGGTTCTATATCCGTTAGAACAATTTCCGGGGAGGGATGCCTCGAGACTCTCGATGCCAATTTCTGCGGCATAGGTGTTGGGAGGGCAATTGCGATCCCTGGGCAACTTTGTGCTGAACTCTCGATGCCCGCTGGAGTCGAGTGCAGAGACGCATGGTCTTTCTTCGAGCCCGGAGATGAACCATCTGAACCAGGCCCTGCAACTCTCGATGAAGAGGATTCAACAATCAGTGGACCGATTTATTGGATTGCAGTGGTGGGATTGTTGGGTCTAATAATAAGTTCGTTAACCGTTGCAGTAACAAACTGGAACCGAAGAAAGTGACTCAAAACTCCTTCATTCTCCATGTGGCGCCAGAGTCCCCGTCCTCGATAACTACCCCAAGTTCGGAGATTTCATCCCTGATTTTGTCAGCCTCTTCCCAATTACGTTCAGCGCGCGCATCTTCCCTCATCATGATGAGGCTCTCGACCTTATCTCTGATTTCATCACGCCGTTCGGATACGCGGCCTACCATCCTCTGGAGTGTTTCCTCATCAGGAAGGAGCCCGAGTACGTCACCAGCATATGCTGAAAGCCAGCCCACACACGCAGAAGCCATCAAAGAGTCTTGAGATGAATTGGCCTGCCTCAGTATCTTAACCACCGATTGCATCTCTGCAATTGCAACTCTTGTATTGAGGTCGTCTTCCATACCCCTTACTAGTGAATTTTCAGCATTTACCAGCGACTCAACACCATCCCATCGCTTTGCCTCGCCGATCCCTCCTGCTGATACGATAGATTCAATCAGTCTGCCGTGATTCTTCTCAGCATCGTCAAGAAGAACTTGATTGAAATCGATCGGCTGTCGATATGGGGCATTTACAAGTGCGTATCTCAGCACCATTGGGCCAACTGCATCAATGGCATCAGAAATCGTCCAAAAGTTGCCGAGAGACTTCGACATTTTCTCTCCATCTACGTTTATCATGCCATTATGCATCCAATGTTTTGCAAAAGGCTGGACATCGAAGCAGCACTCTGATTGAAATATCTCTGCTTCATGATGGGGGAACATTAGGTCTGAACCGCCCCCGTGGATGTCAACCTGGCGCCCAAAGTGCTCGTGAACCATCGCTGAGCATTCAATATGCCAACCAGGCCTTCCCTTCCCAAAGGGGCTATCCCAACTCGGTTCGCCAGGTTTTGCAATTTTCCAGAGGGCGAAGTCTCGATGATCCCTTTTCCCTGCCCCTGTGGATGCAACTCTTCCTCCGGCGCCCGATCGAACCATCTCGAGCGTCTGTCCGGTCAACCGCCCATACTTCTCGGGAGCAGTATCGATTTCGAAGTATACCCCGTCCTCGCCCAAATATGCATTCCCTTTTTCTATCAGGGTTTCAATCATGGAGATTATTCCATCAATACTTTCCGTAACTCTTGGATAAGCATCTGCATCGAGTACATTGAGATGTTTCATCGAAATCCTATAGTCGGATATATGGCGATTCGCCACCTCAAGAAAGTCAACACCTTCTCCTTTGGATGCATCGATTATCGTATCAGATATGTCTGTGAAATTTGTAACATATCTAACACGAACACCTTGGAATCTAAGCCATCTTACCAGTGTGTCGAATGCTACAGCTTGGCGGGCGTGACCAATATGGCTGGGCGAATAGGGGGTGATTCCACAGGCATAGATCGTGACCTCTTCGCCTGAGACGTCAATCTCCTCTTTCATACGCGATGATGTGTTGAAAAGCCTCAGAGGCACATGCACCCACCCTATGCCAATGGTCATGAACTTCTCGCCGCATTAACCAAGGCAGCGTACATCTGATACTGATTTATTCTCTCAGGGTGCCATTGTAGGCCGTGGAAGAATTTCAGATGTTCGTATACAACCGACTCAATAAGGCCATCATGGCTGGCTCTCCCAGTTACTTTCAGTTTCCCACTATCCTGAACTCCTTGGTGGTGTGTGGAATTAACTAAGATACTATCGCCCAGCACCCTGTGTATCTCAGTACCCGGTTCGAAAGTGACTTCATGATCTGAAAATGCACCATTCCATGAACCATGCGACTCGTACCCCGGGGTCTTCGGGAGATGCTGATACATGGAACCACCTTCTGCAACGCACATTATTTGCATACCTCTGCATATGCCCAATAGCGGGAGATCTGCCTTAATCGCTGCCTTAATCAGCGCAATCTCTCGCATATCTTGCTTTGGATACGTATCGAGAGTATCCGGATCTAGATCGGCACCATACATCGAGGGGTCAATATCCGGCCCTCCAGAAATGACAAGCCCGTCCTTTGCAGATATTATCTCGGTAGCACCATCTTCCGGCGGAAGTATGACTGGAATTCCCCCTCCATCTATCACTGCAAGAGCATAAGTTGCAGGTATCACGGTCGCATCCATGTCCCATGGCCCCCATTTCGTCATACGAGTCGGCGCGGTGATCCCAATTATCGGCCTACTCATGACTGCCCCCCCTGTGTCTGAGCGAATGAACCCACCCATTCAAGTCGCAGCTCGTACTAATGCAGATATGATCGAATTCTGGCCAAGAGCCTCCGGATGCCACTGTACCGACATCACGAATTCTCGATCAGGGTCTTCCAAACCTTCAATCAGGCCGTCCTCCGATCTGGCATTTACTTCCAGACCTCCCGGGTCGGATACGCCCTGATGATGTGCTGAATTCACAATAGAAGACAATCCAATGATGTTTGAGAGCTTCGATTCAGGCACAACAAACACTTCATGTTTAGACCATTTTCCGCCCCATGCACCATGTTTCTCGTAAGGAGGTGTAGTGGGGAGATGCTGGTGAAGAAAACCACCGTATGAGACTGCCATAAGCTGATGCCCTCTGCAGATACCAAGAATCGGCAGTTCCCTTTTCTTTGCAGAATCAATCAGTGAAAGCTCCCACAAATCTTGAGAGCGCCGTAAATCATTCGTTTCAGGCAGAGAATCGTGTCCATAAGTGGCAGGATCGATGTCCCTGCCTCCGGCAATTATCAGCGCGTCTATCGCACCTATACACGCATCAGGGTCTCCTCCCTCGGATAATATCAGAGGTAGACCGCCGCATTCCTCTACGATTGAAGGATAATTCCAAGGGAGCATGACCACATCGCGATCTTCGGATTCGTAATCTCTCTTGTTAACCGAGGAAGTGATACCGATCCTCGGTCTCATCAGATCAGCTCTCTCTATTAAGGCGAGCATGTCTGAAGGATTTCACTCCCGCAAATATGAATGAGGCTCCAACAAGCACTAGCAACATGTGGGAAACTAATACTAGGCTGGACATTTCCGAGAAATTAGTCAACATCCTGCTCCCTCCAGCTAGGAGCATAATCAGCGCCACAGCCATCGAGGCGTGCATGTAGTGATGTCTATTCGCCTCGTTAAATTTTGAAAGCACGCCCATTATGAGCAGTGGAAGGCCCATGAAAGCTGGAATCATTGCAGTAATAGAAGGGTCCGCACCCTCTGCAGGAGTCTGGGTAAGGTAAGAGAATAGGCCCCAGAAAATAAGGATACAGCCATACATGTTTGCAAGCCCGGGAATCGTCATTCCCCATTGAGTAAATTCATCGCTCATGAGTATTCGTATCAGAGTTGATTTATGATAATCTCGATTGAATTTCGCGGCTGATGATCATTCTCTGAATCTGACTGCTGCCTCCAAATATTTGGTATATTTTCGCACCACGCATCCTTCGAGCCGCTGGATATTCTTCAGAATAGCCGTATCCTCCGAAAATCTGCACCGCATCTGTTGTGACTTCCATGCCTATGTCGGCCGCAAATCGTTTCGCGTGGGCAGCCTTCAACGTGACCTCCGCGCCATTGTCTATTGCAGCAGCAGCTTGGTAGGCCAATAATCGCGCGGCTTCTATTTTCGTCGACATATCAGCGAGCATGAATGATATCGATTGATGTTCGAAAATTGGTTTTCCAAAAGTCTCCCTTTCATTGGCATACTTCCATGCCTCTTCCATAGCACCACGAGCATTTCCAACCGCATGAGATGCGAGCATCGGCCTGGAGCGATCAAAGGCAACCATGGCATCCATCCAACCATTATTTTCCTCCAACCCGACTAAATTTCCTTTAGGCACCCTGACATCAGTGAAGGTTATTCCTCTTGTATCTGAGCATCTCTGCCCCATTTTATCTTCCTTTTTTCCTATCTCCACCCCTGGACTGTCGGAATCTACGATGAAGCCACTTAGGGACTTGTACCCATTCTCGAATCCAGTTCTCGCCAAAACGAAAAACCAATCAGCATATTTCGCTCCACCTATCCACATCTTGCTCCCATTGATGATGTACTCATCACCATCCAATACTGCGGTGGTTCTGATGGCTTGTACATCGGATCCAGCGGCGGGCTCCGTGACGCAGTATGATGCGTATTTTCCATCACAAACTCTTCCCAAATATTCATTTTTTTGCTCCTCAGTACCTCCATACAGGACAGGGTGGCATGCTAGCATAGTAACTCCCGTGATGGTTGAAAAACCAGGATCCCCACGCCCGAATTCCTCATTTACAATCACTTCATCTAGGAAACTCATCCCCGCTCCCCCGTATTTTTCTGGAATAGTGCAATTCAGGAGTCCGAGATCATGTGCTTTTCTTATCGCGGCTTGAGGAAATTTGCCTTCTTTCTCCCATTGAGCAGCATAGGGCATTATTTCCTCGTCTGCAAAATCCCTGGCTAGATCTCTGAGCATCTGTTGCTCTTCTGACAGGCTACTCCCAAGCATGGACGAATGGTTGAAATTCGGCACTTAATTTTAGACCAGAGATGTAATTTTTAATCAAAAGTACGATTTCGATTTAGAGTCTCTCTTCGATTACCCGGCATGTGGGGGTAAGATGCAACTAGTCTAGATTCCGTTGTCGTATCATCTTCCTTTTCCTCCATCTGGACCATTTTCTCCCACAGAATCTCAGCCAAGTCCTTGACATCCATTTCACATCCAATCGAGTCCAGACCATCTTTCACCATCACAGAGCAAAATGGACATCCTATCGCAACTGTATCTGCACCTGTTTCTGCCAGCTCTTTGGCACGGATCACATTGACGCGTTTATCAGCGTCCTCCTCCATCCACATCTGTGCGCCACCTGCTCCGCAACAAAATGAATCAACTCCGTTTCGTTCCACTTCAACATCTACCCCTCCTATGACTGCTCTTGGAGCTTCTACCTCGCCACCAATTCTTCCTAGGTAGCACGGATCATGGAACGTTACACTATCCTCATGATCGACGATTCTTGGCAAACGCCCTTCGTCCTGTAATTTTGCTAGAATTTGAGAGTGATGCAGCACCTCTAACTTATCTGCGCCATAGTCGGGATATTCCTTGCCCAACGTATGGAAACAGTGGGGGCAGGATGCAACTATTCTCTTCACGCCCAACTCTTGGAATGTAGACACGTTGGCCTCTGCAAGCATCTGGAATAGATATTCATTGCCCGCTCTCCTTGCCGGGTCTCCGGAGCACCCTTCTTGCATGCCCAATATGCCAACGTCCAATCCCGCTTCTTTCAATAGGGATATCGTAGCCCTCGCAACTTTTTGATTACGTTCATCGAAGCTTGCCGCACACCCCACGAAGTAAATGTATTCGGCTGGTTCTCCGATTTTCACATCAAGATCACTGGCCCAGTCTCCTCTCTCATGTGCTCCAAATCCGTATGGATTTGAGCCGGATTCCAAATTGCCCATGGCGACATTCAGTTGTTCGGGGTATTCCATGGTCTCCATCATCGCATTGCGTCGAAGATCTGTCAATTTCGGGACGTGTTCGATGTAAAGTGGACAGGCATCGACACAGGCGTGACAGGTAGTGCATGCCCACACTGCATCTGCTGAAAGACGTTCCATCATGGTCTCATCGGGAGTCTCTCCTGAGAGCAATATCGGGGCATGTTCATTGGCATATGATCGGACATCATGGACTATCTGCATTGGGTTGAGCGACTTCCCTGATTCGTATGCTGGGCACACGTCTTGACACCTTGCGCAGGAAGTGCAGGCCCATCCGTCAATTAGCTGCCTCCAGGTGTATTGGTCGAATGTTGAGACTCCGAAAGTATCGATATCCAATTCCTCAAGAGAAACAGCCATGCCGCTTTCGTCAACTGCCAATGGGCGCATTTTTGCCATGGGGGTACGATCGAAGAATAAGACATTGGGAAGCGCCATTACCAGGTGCATATGCTTGGAAAGAGGGATGAGGATGAGAAAGCAACATATGGCGGCCATGTGCATCCAATAAGATGCGATGACGAAGGTATCCGAAACTCCTACCTGGGCCACTAGGTAACCTAGAGGTTCCCAGAATTGAGATGGCCCCTCGGCAGACTCAACTACGAACGACGTTGTCGTAATTGTGAATATCAGGAGAAGTATTGCATTCCCCTCTAACTGAGACTTGCCCTTCAACTTCTCAGGCGTAAAAACAACTCTTCTAGTCAAAGCTGCGACACATCCAATCATTGCAGATGTATATCCTAGCTCGACCATTCCATTCCATGGCCCAACGAGTGTTTTTGGGAGGAAAGATCCAGAGAACCAATTTGCCGTGGCAAGATCGAACATATCGCTTGACAGCATAAGGAATCCCCAGAACATCAGGACATGCAAACCCCCTGCTACCCGATCCTCAAGTACACGCTTTTGACCTAGCCATCCAGTTACAACTTCCACCACTCTGCTGAACCAAGCATCGGTTCTTGGGTCTGAGCTGCCTCTTAGAACCAGTCGAATCGCCTTCTGAACTTGGTATACGAAGAATGCAATCGAGATGCCGCCCAACGCCAGGAGAAACATCCAGCCAGGAATCCCATTGTAATCGATAAGCAATGGGTGTTCCATCCGGAATCTCTCCTGCGGGGGGTGCCCCGGTGAACAACCTAGATTGCAATGAGGCCTTGAACATCACGTAAGTACGCGAAGGGGCTATCCCCAATACCGGGTACGGGAGGCTATGGCAAAAGCGCGTGCACCCGGAAAGGCAATTCTGTTCGGAGAGCATGCAGTCGTCTATGGCCACCCTGCTGTTGCTGTTGCGATTGAAGCAGGCGTAAATGTCGCTGTTATGGACAACAAAGAATGGACGGTTGAAGATAGGCCACTGGACCCAATACGACATCCGCATCTGAAATCGATAATATCCAGGATGCCACAGGGCTCTGGGCCCTACTCTTTTCAGATATCTAGCACGCTTTTCTCCGCAGCCGGTCAAGGGTCTTCCGCAGCCTTATCCGTAGCTGCACATCTCGCTCTTAGCAATCAAATTGGCGGATCTTCGAACTTGATAGACGCTGCCAAGTCTGCCCATTTGGCGGAGGCTGCCGCTCAATCCGGACGCGCTAGCCCAACAGACACGGCCACCAGCGCTCTTGGCGGTTGCGTCGTCGTTTCTTCATCACTCCCTCCGATGGTGAAGCACGTGTTTGGGGCAGAATTGGAAACGTCCGAAGGTCTCCGCACATGGGATGTAGGTACTATCGATCTTCCAGATAATTCCAACCCACCATCACTGGTCCTGGGGTTCACTGGGAACCCGTCTAAAACTGGAAAAATGGTTGCCATGGTCGCAGATTTGATATCTTCGAATCCTGAACGAAAATCTGACTTGGACTCAATCGGAGATATCACTACAGTGGGGCTCATTGCTCTTGCCTCTGCTGAATGGGAAGCAGTCGGAATGGCAATGAATGCATGTCACGATAGACTCGAGGCACTCAGCCTAAGCACGCCATTCTTGGAGAAGTTAATCGCATCCGTGCGCCCTTATTCTCTCGGAGCCAAACTTACTGGCGCGGGCGGAGGCGGATGCATGATGGCTCTTACAAGAGACCCCAAACGCGTCGCTCAGATGATAGAACTACACGGAGCCAAGGCGATGATAAGCTCATTTCACAATGAAGGAGCTCAGATTTTAGTCTGATTTATCGCCACACCCCCTTATATACGGTATATAATTGCGAAACATCATGAAGAGTGATGAAGAACGCTTGACTGTAGTCAACGTAGTTGCATCTACAAGAGTTGCCGAAGAACTAGATCTGCCTGATATCGCGATCCAGTTAAATTGTGAATACGAGCCAGAGCAATTTCCTGGCGTCGTTTATCGAGTTGTGGACCCAAAACTTGCCATCTTGATGTTCAGATCAGGACGAGCCGTGTGCACAGGCGGTAAGAATGAGGAAAATATCCATGAGGGGATAACCCGCATGATAGGAGATCTAAGGGCAGCAGGAATTGAGACTTGGGAGATAGATGATGTCAAGATAGAGGTTCAGAATATGGTTGCCACATATGCGTTGCATTATCCCGAAGATTATGATGGAACTGCACGTATGGATGACATCAATACCAGGGTAATCGATCTAGAGGGTGGGGAAATCCGCCCTGCCGATGATGAAGAGATTGAAGTTTGGAATGCAATGACAAAGGAAGAACAAGAAAAATTCGGAAAATTCCAGATCCGCGGAATAAAACAGGGAGAGCCACTGGCCACAATGCCTAGGAAACTCAATCTGAACAACCTTACGTTTCATCTGCCCTTTGACAAGGTGGAATACGAGCCAGAGCAGTTCCCCGGCCTGATTTACAGGTTAGACTATCCACGCGTGGTGTGTTTGATTTTCGGAAGTGGCAAGATGGTCATAACCGGCGCGAGAAGGAAAGATGAGATTTTAGAGGCCGTGCAATTCATCCAAGATGAGTTGGCCGACCTACTCTGACAATACGACAAGTGATTATACCCTTGACCCTCGTCAATGGGTCGTGTTGTACGGGCCACGACTGCGAGATTTTTTATTTTGGACAGCAGTTACGATCCTCTTGATACCCGCATTGCCACATGAGCCCGTATCTGAAGAAATGCGCGAAGAAAGATCCGATCAGAGATTCTCTCATTCTTCAGGTTCTGTCGATACGCCTTCTTGGAAAATTAATGATCGTTGGGTCTATGATGGAGAGTTGGATGTTTACGATTTCATAGCCAGCAGCGGAGTTTCAACCAATGTGAATACGCTGACGGGCACTCTTGATGTTCAAGTGACAGATATATTGCAGATCGACGTCGGAGGGGTCCAGACAATTGCATATGAGGCTACAGGGCAGGGGGATTATCGTGCAGATAACATACAGCTCCAAGGCCAGAATGGGGATGTAATTGTTGAGATGGAGACTGTATCTATAATCCGAGCCAGCGATATGGCCGTTATCAGTCAGGCGGCAACAATAGATATCGAATTTGATGGCCCATGGTGGGTATGCCTGCTGATAAGTTGCGATATCGCCTCAATAACTGCCGCTAACGAATACTGGCCCCCTCTTGAGAGGCATGACTTCCCCTTGTATGTAGGCGACTCGTGGGTGAATAATTACACAGTGAATACAACATACTCTGGCTCGTCCGCATATGTGGACATACCCCAAGATTCCTCTGAGCAGATCGAGACGACATCTACGGTTGTGCAGGCCGGTTATCCGGGACTCAGCCATGCCGGCTGTGCCGTGAGTTACAATGTGACTGCGACCGATGTTAATGGGAGCATAGTTGGTTACGGTTGGCACTGCGACTCGATAGGAAATGACGTCCTAACTCTGAATGAGGTCTCTCTTGGATTGATGGCGAAACATGAGATCCAATTCTCGAACCTTGTGTCCAGGCCTACAGAGGTGCATGTAGATCTGGGCTACCCTCTCGCGCCATTCAATCTTCAATCCCCCGTATGGGTCAATGTTACAGACAACTCAGGCGTACCTCTGCAAGGCACTGGCGTAGAAGTTAGATACGATGCAACGGGTTTCGTTACAACTGCCACAACTGCTTCCAATGGATCAGCATTCATCACCCTCGATTACGGCGCGTATGGCGACGACTCGTATGTGGTCGGGGAGTATGGTTCACACGGTATTTTGGCTAGAGTCGGTACAGACAACATAGGGGTCTCAACAGTTACGCTTGATCCCGATATACACGAGGTGGACCTCAAACTCGAATCTGTTTCAATTTCGGTTGAGCGCAACAGGTCAGGCTCCATCGAGACCATTCCTTCACCCTACGATGCCGTGCCAGGGGACGTCGTTACCATCTCGGTACCAATCGTAAATGACGGCCTAATGCAAGCACCTCTGGGTACCGTGCAGGCATTTGGGAGCAATACGGGAGCCATAGGTTTGGAAGCATTCCCCTCCATGCCGTCTCTCGGAACTTCTGTCGCCAATTTCGAATGGACCGTACCTGAAATAACGGGCAATGAATTAATCTCATTTTCGATAGATACTGGAGAATCCGACGGTAACCCCTCGAATGATGCTGCTGACATATTCGTCTACGTAGGCAGACTTCCCTATGCCGATGTATCCATCCCATCCGATCCCCTAACGCTCACAGACGTCTTCATCGATGCCACAGCATCGAACGACCCTGATGGCGGTGAAATATCATGCAAAATCGAATCACAGATGCCTGATGGTACAGTTCAGAGCGCCAACGGATGTACGCATACCCAGTCATGGCCGGATGACGGCCAATACGACGTAACAGTCACAATCACTGATGACGAGGGCGATATCACCCAGGTAAGCACCACCGTGAACATACTCAATCGCCCACCAGAAGCATCACTACTCCCTTATGATTCTTCGATTGTAATAGGCGATCAGATTACACTTCAATTGGAGAATGTAAGGGACCTTGACACTAATACCCCCACCTCACCAGTCGCGATCAGCTGGAATGAGTCGTGCATGGAGGGCACACTGGGCGTTTCATGCACATTTACCCCAAGTCAAGAGGGGGATGTGATCGCATCAGTCACTATCATGGATGATGACGGTGCACAGACTAAAATCGATGCCAACATACTGGTACTGAATGCGCCACCAGTATTGGAGTCCATTCAAGTTTGGTTTGGCCCAAATCGTATGTCGCAAGATTCGAGGGGACTTTACACAGTAACTGAGGGCGATTTGCTGAGATTCACAGCAGAGGCATCGGACAGTCCCGGCGACATGTCTACTTTGTTTGCAATATGGAGGCCAGATGCAGACTCATCGAGCGGTCCAATCGTGGAAGACTTCTCCCCCGACTTCGTCACGGAATATGTGTACACCACATCAGGATTCCATCTTCTGGCCATAGAGATATTCGATGACGATGGGGCCTCGACAGGAATCACAACTGTGCCAATAGAGGTCATTAATACCCCTCCAACAATCGACCCAGTGTCTCCTCCTTTACCTGTTTTCGAGGATTCTCCGCTTACAATTTCCATATCTGTAAGGGACACTCCCGGCGACTTGGAGAATATTGAGATATGCTGGGATCTCGATTTGACTATAGACACATCAGCATCAGGCTCAGCAGACGACGACTGCGACTACACGGGCCCTAATTTCGATTATACGTGGGGAGATTCTAATTCTGCTCCTTCATCAATAATCTTGCATGTATCTGATGACGACGGTGCAACAGCTTCAGTCGAGATCCCCATAACTGTAAGGAACAAGCCTCCAGTTGCCCTAGGAGTAATCTCTGAAGGATCGCCCCTAGAAGGTGATGTAGTTACCCTTTCTGCTCAAGGATCATCGGATACTCCATACGATTTGCCAAATTTAGATTATGCCTGGGATTTGGACATCATGTCGGATTCAGATGGAGACGGGGACTCCGGAAATGATAGAGATCTCATCGGATACTCCATTCAAACTACGTTTAACAAGGAAGGAACCAGAGTGGTGCGGCTTATCGTAAGCGATGGAACTGAATCATCATATTGGGATGCCGAGGTGTCTGTCAATCCTGCCCCGCAGCCATTTGGAATGATCGCAGCTTCAGCAGGCGTACTTATCGTGGTAGCCTTAGCTGTGACGATGATTCTTCGAGGGCGCAAAAAGGGGCCAGACACAGCCCTGAAAACACTTGACGAAAGCAGAGAAAACAGAGGACCGATTAAGCCGAGTAAACCGATTCCCATAAAAAAAGAGATAGTCAATGAAGACCCAATACGCGAATCTATGGAAGATCTCGCAGAGAAACTCTACGGCTCCAAGGCCTCTGTCCCGAATTCACGATCTAATGATGATATTAGCGCTATTTCATCATCTTTGAGGGAAGCACTGATGGAAGACGACCCTTCCCGGGAACCGTGAAGTGGCTACAAAGGGCTCTCGGCCTCCCTGTCGCGCCCGACTCTGAGGATTGGAGCACAAATGGCGACTATATACGCGGAGTGGGCGCCGATCACCCTTTCCATCAGTTGGACAGAGCAGTATGGTCAGAGCGAACCGGAAGAATAAATCCAAGACCTTCTAATGTCGTTCAATACCTCAAACCAAACGATAGATTTGGGATAGATGCGAATATTCTCAATGACGCCCTCAGATCTGGCGAGACGGTGATAGTCGATCTCTCAGACTTGAGGCATGTGGAAACACAACGCGGAGCACTGAGAAAGAGAATAGGGGATTCAGCATCAAGCATTGGAAGGCCTGCATTCAGAATAGATTCGGAGGGTTGCCTCCTCGTTGTGCCTGGTAGAGGAGTGCGAGTTGACCAGAAGCGCCATGTGCTCGGAACAGCTATGTGGCAAGATTCCGAATCAGAAACAGAGTCTCTACCAATCTAGGGCATGTGCCCATCCAGCTGGGCCAATATCATTCGATAGTACCTCATCCGATATCTGAATAAGACGAGGACGACGTTCTTCATCGTCTTCTGATGCAAGTGTGATTGAGAGTACTTCCATTATTATCAGACTGGCTTTACAATCTTTCGGGAGACTTCTAATTTCTACGACTTCAGCATGTATTGTAGCAATCGCAGTGGAAAGAAGATCCCCCGTTTCACATTCAACCAATCTTCCAGAGACAAGATCCCACTCGCTCACATTATCGGGATGTGGTTGAGCACATATTTCCACATCCATTGCACTACGCCTGTCCCCGAGAAGCGCATGAATAGACACTTTCGAGCCCAATCCCCCTTTTTCTATATTCAGGAACGTATCTCGAATACGACCTCCCTTGTCCGAAGATAAACTCATTGAAACCAGCGGGGGCGTATTCGAAAGAATACTTACCGAGGACATAGGTGCCAGATTACGGACGCCACTTGAATTACGAGTTCCAACTAAGAATACTGGGCGAGGACCGAGCACTCTTGCAATAAGCCCTCTACGTTCGACATGGCTCAATTTCCCGATGTCTGTTGATAGTATCTCTGATCCAAGTGGTTCCGGAGCGCTTGGTAGGACGTTATCCGAACTCCCATCCAACCACTCATCAAGAGCACCTGATGCAACCTCAGAAGCAGAGTACGCAGTGAAATCACGATACGCCTCCCATCTTTTAATTTCAACATCACCCTCGCCTCTTTCGATTTTCCTTTCCAAGGACATCTCTGCATATTTTACGCATCTTTCCAGGAAAGACGAAATGAACCCTCGCTTATCCTCAATTTTCAAAGATAAAGGCCCCCTAGTCAATCTTCTACAATTATCCCCATCTCAGTTGCAACTCTTTCAACATGGCCTGCAGCTCTGACGTTGTATTTCGCGATTGAAATAATGCCCTCTGAGTCAATTACGAATGTTGAGCGGACGGTTCCCATGTATGTCTTCCCATAGTTTGTTTTCTCTCTCCAAACTCCGTATGCCTCTTGGACTTTCAAATCCTCATCAACAATCAGGTCAAATTGCAATTGGTTGTTCTCTGAGAAACGTACATGTGATTTTGCAGAATCCTTTGACACTCCCATAACCCTGTATCCTGCAGAGCGAAATATCTCATATGCGTCTCTGAAGTCACAAGCTTCCCTAGTACATCCAGGAGTACTGTCTTTAGGATAGAAAAATAGCACTAAACCACTACCTTCGGAAAGGATGTTTTCGAGAGACACCTCGGTCCCATCTTGTATACGAGCTTTGAACGAGGGCGCCTTCTGGCCTGCTTCTAACATGGTTGTACGACACACTACAGCCACATGAAGCCTCGTACAGTACCATCTCAACCCTATGTTCATCTCCTCCCTGCCTTATTGAGGTGCATGGAGGTGCCCGGCGAGCTCGCTGCCATGCTTGCTGGAGAGCACGGCCCAACACGTCAAAAGGCAGCGCGGTTAGTGGCCGACCTCGCCCTTGCTGCTGGGGCAAATCAATTCACAAAGGCTTCGAATGCGCATGTTTCCGGGGTCTCTGTGATTACCGGTGGAATCGGTCTCAGACGGTTCCTCGCAGATTTAGCTTCTGATGGCGATGCCAAGGTCGCCATACCCACTACTTTGAACTCAGCTGGGTGCGACTCCTCTAAGATTGATCAGATGGAAATCGATTACCCTGAATTCATGACCTTACAGGCCGAGATAGTAACTTCCTATTGGGAGATGGGCATCCAAACAACTCTCTCCTGCACGCCTTACGATCATGACTCTGAATCAAGTAGCGGGATAGGTAGCTGGGCCGAATCAAACGCCGTATGTTTTGCCAACACATACACAGATTTAGCCACAAATAGAGAATCAGGTCTTTCGGCACTTTCCACAGCGTTAACCGGCTGGGCACCTCTGTGGGGCCTGCATATTCCTTCTAATCGGAAGCCGAATATCTTGGTGAAAGTCGAATGCGATCTTACCGACTCAACAGATTTCTCAGTTCTTGGAGATTGGATAGGCCGTCAAATCGAGCCGGATTGGATACTTCCATTTGGACCAATGCCCAGGATACGGGGCTTGCCCGGGAGCGCTACATTCGAGATGAAGAAGGCACTCACCGCAGCAGCAGCAAATTTCGGCTGCCCGATGCTTTGGGCTGATGGTCTGACAAGGGACGCTCCAGATTCCGAATATCAGGGCTCAGTCACTTTCACACAAGAGGACCTTGACTTATGCTACAGGCGACTCGCTCCGACCGGCCGAGTAGACCTGGTGGTGATCGGATGCCCTCAGGCAAGCCTCGGAGAGGCGCGCGCTGTAGCAGCAGAAGTGCGAGCAAGAATGGAGCTGGGTGAAAAGATACCCGACCACCGCCTATGGCTATTCACATCACGCACGGTACACGATCAACTTCGTGCAGATGGTACCTCAGATATTCTTGAGGAAGGAGGGGT
>MDTD01137606.1_pt1 | contig 74217 bp, 67 predicted proteins | sample 811221 | NCBI WGS metagenome assembly MDTD01 (sample SAMN05326646, study PRJNA326480) | marine metagenome | isolation source: seawater | place: Pacific Ocean: South West | collected 2011 | reverse complement strand
TTTTTTTTGGAGTGTGTGAGATCCCCTCAGCCCTTTGGGCAGCTCCCCTTGGGAAGGGGAGCGGTTTGTGTGGTGGTTTTTTGGAAGGGGGCGGGTTGAAATAAAAAAACCGAAACAGGTGTTTTGTTTCGGTTTTTTATTGTGTTTCGTGTTGTTTTTATCGAGCGGTTTCGTAGGCTTCGATTTTATCTTTTTGTGCCAAGAGATAGTCAATGTTATCGTATCCGTTTAATAGACATTCTTTTCGGTATCCATTAATTTCAAAGGATTCTTTTTCTCCTGTAGCGATTAATTCTACGTATTGATTTTCTAAATCTACTTTGATTCCTGTATTATTATCGGACTCTATGGCTGCAAATGCGGCTGCTAAAAAGTTTGGGGACACGGTAACGGTTAATACACCGTTGTTAAGGGCGTTGTTGTTAAATATGTCCGCAAATTCTGATGATATCACTACTTTAAATCCATAGTCTGCAATTGCCCACGCTGCGTGCTCTCTGGAGGATCCGCACCCAAAGTTTTTTCCTGCTATGAGTATGTTTCCTGAGTATTTTGGGTTTTCTAATGGAAAGGAGGTTATGGGGTTGTTGTTTTCATCAAAACGCCAGTCTCTAAAAAGATTGTCTCCAAATCCTTCTCTGGTGGTGGCTTTTAGAAACCGTGCGGGAATAATCTGATCGGTGTCTATGTTCTCGGTGGTTACGGGAACTGCGGGGGATATTATGGTGTTAAATTTTTCCATTTCTTTTCGCTTTATTGTTTACAATAGGTCTGCGGGGTTCGCAATTTTTCCTGCTATGGCTGTTGCTGCTGCTGTTGCCGGGGATGCGAGCATTGTTCGTGCTCCTGGTCCTTGGCGGCCTTCGAAGTTTCTGTTCGATGTACTTACGCAATAGGCTTCTGCTGGAACTTTATCATCGTTCATGGCTAAACATGCGGAGCATCCGGGCTGGCGAATTTTAAATCCTGCGGCTTCTATGATGTCGGCAATTCCTTCATCATAAATGGCTTTTTCTACTTGTTTTGATCCGGGAACTAGCCAAGCGGTTACGTTTGATGCTTTTTGTTTTCCTTTCACAACTTCTGCAACTTCTCTGAAGTCTTCAATTCTGGCGTTGGTACATGATCCTACAAATACATAGTCTACGGGTTTTCCGAGCATGGCTTCACCTGGTTTAAAGTCCATGTAGTTCATGGCTTTATCGAAGGATTCTACTTCTTTTTCGGTGGTAGCGCCGATTTCTGCTGCGGTTGGTATTTTTTGTGTAATTCCAATTCCCATTCCTGGATTGGTTCCATAGGTGATCATGGGTTCTATGTCGGCGGCGTCAAAGTTGTATTCTTTGTCAAATACGGCGTCTTCGTCGCTGTATAGTTCTTTCCATTCGGTGATGGCTTTGTCCCAGTTTTCTCCTTTGGGTGCAAATTCTCGTCCTTTTACGTATTCGAAGGTGGTTTCATCGGGTGCGATTAGTCCTCCTCGGGCTCCCATTTCAATGGACATATTACATACGGTCATTCTTCCTTCCATGGTAAGGTTTGTAAAGGCTAACCCCGCAAATTCTATGAAGTATCCTGTTCCTCCTGCTGCGGTTATTTTGGAGATGACATAAAGCACGATGTCTTTTGCGGTTACTCCTTTTTGTACTTCACCATCTACGGTTATTCTCATTCTTTTGGGACGAGATTGCATGAGGCATTGGGTGGCAAGAACCATTTCTACTTCAGAGGTTCCTACTCCAAAGGCAATTGCTCCAAAGGCTCCGTGGGTTGAGGTATGGGAATCTCCACATACCATTGTCATTCCTGGTTGTGTTACTCCGAGTTCAGGACCTACTACATGGACTATTCCTTGATAGGGGTGTTCCAATCCGTAAAGTTCAATACCAAATTCTTCGCAGTTTTTTACCAGAGTTGCTACTTGATGACGTGATAGGTCATTTTGTATTGGTAGGTGCTGGTTTTCGGTTGGTACGTTGTGATCGGCAGTTGCACATACTTGTTTTGGTCGTGCAACAGGAATTCCTCTTTTTCTTAGACCATCAAATGCTTGTGGTGAGGTTACTTCGTGTATGTATTGCACATCGATGTAAAATACATCGGGACCATCTGGTATGGATTCTACTACGTGCTTGTCGTATATTTTGTCAAATAGTGTTTTTCCCATTTTAATGCTGTTTTATTCTTCTTTTAAAATTTTCCTTGTTTGTGATGTAGGAGTGGCTTAGGCCTTTAATAATTTTAAAAGTTCTTCATCGTTAACTTCTTTCATGGTATCGGCTACTTGTAAGAACGCCTGATAGATGACGTTTAATTCATCTTTTGTGGGTTCGTAACCCAGTAATTTAGCTCTGTAGGCCACGGCTGCTCTTCCTGAACGGGCAGTAAGAACAATTGCTGAATGATCTACACCAACGTCTTTAGGGTCGATGATTTCATAATTTTCTCTGTGCTTAATGACACCGTCCTGATGGATTCCTGATGAGTGGGCAAATGCGTTGTCTCCTACAATGGCTTTGTTGGGTTGAACGGGCATTTGCATCATTTCGGATACCTGCTTGGAAATGGAGTTTAATAGTGGGGTGTTGATATCGGTGTACAGTCCTAAATCGGGTTGTTGACGCATGATCATAACAACTTCTTCTAGGGCGGTGTTCCCTGCGCGTTCTCCTATACCATTTATGGTACACTCAATTTGACGTGCGCCATTAATTGCACCATATATGGAGTTTGCTGTTGCTAGTCCTAGGTCGTTATGGCAATGTGTTGATAAGGTTGCTTTGTGTATTCCTGTTACGTTTTCTGCAAGGTATTTTATTTTTTCTCCGTATTGATCGGGTAGGCAATATCCTGTGGTATCAGGAATGTTAAGTACTGTTGCTCCTGCTTTTATGGCTGCCTCACATACTCTTGCCAGGTATTCGTTGTCTGTTCTTCCTGCGTCTTCTGCATAGAATTCAACATCTTCTACATATTTTTTGGCATGAGCAACGGCAAATGATGCTTTTTCAATTACTTGCTCAGCTGTCATTCTCAGCTTGTATTCTCTGTGCATTGCTGAGGTTGCCAATCCTGTATGTATTCTTCCTTTTTTGGCAAATTTAAGTGCTTCTCCGGCTACATCAATGTCTTTCTCTACTGCTCTGGTTAATGCGCAAACGGTAGGGTTGGTAACTGCTTTTGAAATTTCTACTACGGAATTAAAGTCACCAGGAGAGGAGATTGGAAATCCCGCTTCAATGATGTCTACGCCAAGTTCTTCAAGCCGTTTAGCTATTATGATTTTTTCCTCTGTTACTAATTTACACCCTGGTACTTGTTCTCCGTCTCTTAGTGTTGTATCAAAGATTTGAACCTTATCACTCATACGCTTTTGGTTTGTTTTGTTTTTAAGCAGCCCCTAATATAAGTGGGATGTGAATGTTTTTCAAAACTAACCTTGAAATGGTGATACGAGCTTCAATGGGTGTTTTATGGCGTGTAATATGGGTGTTGTTTTTGTTAATGTGCTTTTAATCAGTGTTTTGAGTAGTTTTTGAATTGGTTGTGAGATATGATTTTCAACTGGTTTTTGAAAGTCGTTTTGTGTATTAAATTGGGTGAATTGAACGTTGAGGTAGGAGAGCTAGCGAGTAAGGGCAAAAAAAGAGGGTTGAAAATCAACCCTCTTTACGGTAAACAAAAATCACTTTTTCACAAATGGAATCTCATGTGAAAAAGAAGGGGAATTGAAGAAATCTTTTTCGTTTTCTGACTTTTTTTCGCATTTACAATCTCAACACCTACTTCTGAAAAATTGTATAAGTCAGTTCTATGTTCCATTTTTTTAAACATATTGAAAGAGTGAAATCAATATGTAATGTAATCGATGGATAATTTCTACTATGTATTCAATAATCTGCATCTGATACGTTTAAGTTTACCGTTGCTTTGGTTTAAGTTCTGGTAATTTGTTACAACAAATATATAATTGTTTAACCTTTTTTGATAATCGTTAAACATTAATATATCTATGAGGTGTATAGATAAAACTTATATTATATAAAATTGGCTTTCTGAATGATCTGATTTGTTGGTTTGTAATGCGGGAGGGTGTTACATCGTTCAACCTGTGAAAAAAGAATTATTTTTCTCTTTATCGCTTGTAAACTATTGTATATATTGTACTTTAATATTTGATTAATAAAACACTGCTGTTATGTCTAACAAGAATTCCGATCAACTTTTTCAGTTAATTCAGAGTTTGAATAAGGGGGAGAAAAGGCACTTTAAGTTATATGCCTCTAGGCACAAAGGCGGAGAAAATGCGAAGTTTTTAAAGTTGTTTGATTTGATTAATAGTCAAACGAATTATAACGAACAGAAGATTCTTGCAAAGGATAAGACGCTTAAGCCTTCTCAGCTTCCTAATTTAAAACAGAATTTGTACAAGCAAATTATGGCGAGTTTGCGGATGTTGCATTCGAGTAATGATATTGCGTTGAGTATTCGTGAAATTATTGATAATGCTACGATATTATATAATAGGTGTCTTTATCAGCAGTCTTTAAAAACGTTGGAGAAGGGGAAGGAGTTGGCTAAGCGTTATGAGAAGAATATCTTGCTGTTGGATATTCATAACTTGGAGAAAAAGTTACTTTCTAAGATTGTAAAGAAGGATATTCAAGATCGTATTGATGTGTTGGTTCCTGAAGGAGAAGCGCTTTTGAAAAAGCTTACAAATATTAACACGTTTAGTAATTTGAGTTCTAAGCTGTATGGATTGTATATTAAATTAGGGTTTACTAGAAATTCGGCGGATTTTGAAATTGTGAATTCATTCTTATATTCTTCGCTTCCTGCTTTTAAGGAGGAAAATTTGAGTTTGGAGGAGAAAATGTACTTGTATAATTCTTTTGTTGCTTATTATTTCTTTATTCAGGATTATCGAAGGGCATATGATTATGCGAAGAAGGCGGTGGCTCTGTTTGAAGGGAATGCGGATATTATTCAAAGCAAACTTGAGCTGTATGTAAAAGCGATTAATTCGTTATTGGATAGCCAAAGTAAATTGTCACAATATGAAGAGTTTATTCAAACGAGTTTAAAGTTTGAGGCTATTATTAGTAGGGAGTCTTTGCAAGTTTCTGATAATGTAGCTTATTTGATGTTTAAGTATTCGTCGAAACATAAATTAGATAAGCATTTTATGTTAGGTGAGTTCACCAAGGGGGTGATTGAGGTGGAGGCTATTGCGGAACAGCTGGATATTTATAGTGACAAATTAAATGATCATTCAAAGCAGATTTTTTATTACAAATTCGCGTGTATGTATTTTGGAAATAATCAATACAAGGATGCGGTTGTTTGGCTGAATAAGATTATTAATGCCAAGGATGAAGATATTCGAAGTGATATCTCTGGGTTTGCCAGAATTTTAATTTTAATTTCTCATTATGAGTTAAATAATGATGATTTGGTGGAGTATTTTGCTCGTTCTACGTATCGATTCTTAGCGAAGAAGGATGATTTACATTTTTATCAAAAGCGGATTTTACGCTTTTTGAAGCGCCTTAATACGCTTACAAGAGAAAATTTAAAGGAGGCTTTTGCTGAGCTGCATGATCAGTTGGTTCCGCTTACAACAAATCCTTATGAAAAGCGAGCGTTTGTTTATTTTGATATTATTTCGTGGTTAGAGAGTAAAATTAAATCCAGACTGGTTAAGGAAGTAATTCGAGAGAAGGCTTTAAAGCGAATTGCATCTGCTAATCAGAAGGAATAGTTTTTTTCTGTGTTATTTATTTAGTTTGGTTTTTATCCCCTCAGCCCTTCGGGCAGCTCCCCTTGGTAAGGGGAGCGGTTTTGATTTGGTTTTTTGAAGCGTTTTATTCCTTTGGCCTTTTGGGTGGTTCCTTTTGGTAAGGGGAGTGGTTTTGATTTGGTTTTTTGAAGCGTTTTATTCCTTTGGCCTTTTGGGTGGTTCCTTTTGATAAGGGGAGTGGTTTTGATTTGTTTTTTGATGCATTTTATCCCCTCAGCCCTTTGGGCAGCTCCCCTTGGGAAGCAGAGCGGTTTTGTTTTTTTTGAGGCGTTTTATTCTTTCAGCCTTTTGGGTGGTGCCTTTTGGTAAAGGGAGCGGTCGTGGTTTGGTTATATTCTTTACTGTTTTTGATAAATTGAATCGCATGTTGCGCAAACTTTTATTGTGACTTGTTTTATTTTTCCCACGCAACATCCTCCGCATATTCCAATGTTTGGATATGGAGTTGTTTTTTTATCAATGGCGATAGGACAATATGGGCCAAAGAATATGTCGGCTTTTGTAGTGTAAAGTTTGTTGTTGTGGAGGTGACAGTATTTTTTGTTTTTTGGATTTCTTTTGGTTTCATATCTCATGATTGGCGTACATGAAATTATCAACCAGATTATTATTGAAATAGAGAAAATTTTAAACATATAGTATAGGGATGTTTTTTTCTTTATTTCATAAAAAAAATCATGGGTTGGCGATGTTAAGGCCTCTTGGCTTTTAAAATCGCTTAAAAGGAAAGCGAATGTCATAATTGGTTTTACCCAATCATGATGTGCGCGTCTGGGTATTTATATTTATTCGATTTAACTTTTTTACTTAATGCCATGATAAGCATTAATGTTCCTAATCGTCCTGTAAACATGGAAATGGTTAGGATGATTAAACCTGGGTCAGAGAATTTCCCTGTGACTCCCATGGAGAGGCCTACTGTTGAGAAGGCGCTAAATTCTTCGAAAACAAGTTGTAATATGCTCATGTCTCCACTGGCTAATGCGTCTGATTCGGTAATGGTTAATAGAAAAATCCATAAAAACAGGTTGACTAAAGTAAAGAGTAATACGGCATATGCTTTGATTAGGAGATCGTTTGCGATGTTCTTTTTATATAGTTCAGCGTTCTTTTTGCCTCGTATGGTTGTGTAAACGGATACAAAAAGTAGGGTGAAGGTACTTGTTTTGATTCCTCCCGCTGTTGAGCTGGATGATCCACCAATAAACATAAGTAATAGCATGAGTACGATAACGGGAACGGCAAGTGTTCCTGTGTCAACGGAAGCGAATCCTGCTGTTCGGTTAATGATTTGAAATCCTGCTGTAATGGCTTTTTCGATGAAGTTTTCTTCGGGTAAAAATAGGCCTGTTTTCCATTCGAGCAGAAGGAAGCAAACGACTCCAAAGATGAGGAGGTGGGTGTTGCTGACTAATCCTACTCGGGAACCTATGTCCAGTTTTTTCCAAGGTTTTATCATTCTTTCTCTAAGGTCTTTGAGGTTGATGACGTCAATAATGGTGACAAATCCTAATGCGCCCAAGAAGATGAGGATTCCCATTATACTTAATACGGGATAACAATGGGCTACGGCAGTATTGGTGATTCCTCCTTCGTAAAGGGATATTCCTGCATTGTTGAATGCGCTTACGGAATGGAAAATAGCAAAGAAAATTCTGTCTGATAGTTCGGCTACTTCGGGTGATTCGGGAATGAGAAAGAATAAGCAAACGGCTCCAATAATTTCGATTAAGGTGGAGATAATAAATATTTTAGCAAAGAGTCCGGAGGCTGATTGGTAGTTCGATTTGTTTACGATGTCTTCAATGATGTCGTGTTGTTTTACGCGTATTCCAAATCTTGAGAATACGGCCATGAATATTCCGAAGGCTACAATGTTTAGTCCTCCTATTTTTATTAAAAACATGAGGACTAGCTGTCCTTCAAATGTGAAAAAATGGGCTGTTTCTTCTACCATTAATCCGGTTACACAGGTTGCGCTTGCGGAGGTGAAAAGGGCGTCGACAAAGTTCCAGTCGGACCCTGCGGGTGGATTAATCATTTCGGGAAGCATGAGCATTCCTGCGCCTCCAAAGATGACTCCGGCAAATATGATGATGAACAAAACTGCAGGGTTGATGTGCAGTTTAGATAGGTTGAGGTTAATTTTTCCTACTTCCAGATAGGCCAGGAAGAGGAGATAGATTTGCATGAAGGAGACGTACCATCCTTCGGGATCCGATGAGCCTAGGGCATCAAATAGGTTGTGTAGGATATTTACTTTTAACAGGTAATGTCCTGTGGCGTCTACAAATAGCATGGCAAGCATACTGGCTTCGAACCAAGAGCTTTTTACAAAGTTTTTGATGTCGAAGGAGTAGAGCATTCGAACAGCGTAGCTAAAAATGTAGTAACCGAATAGGCCTTTGAAATTGGCTACGAGCATTTCTTTTTCTCCTATGGTATGAGGGAAGCCGTAATAGTAAACCATTAATCCTAAGGCGAGTATTCCTACCATTACAGAAATAATTCTGAGTGAGCGTAGGGTGATGTTTTTGTTGTTATACAAAAACAGTTTTACTCGTTCTTCTACGTTTCTTAGGAAGCCCATTATTCAGCGCTTTTTATAAACTCGTTTTTTAATCGTTCTTTGTTCACTGGAACCACACCAACTTCTTCGCAAACTAATCCTCCTGCTATGTTTGACAGGGATACAAGGTCTTTTCCGCTCACACCCTGACAAAAGGCTAATGCGGCAGTAGAGATGACGGTATCGCCTGCTCCTGATACATCACTTATGTTTCTGATTTCCGCAGGAAGGTGGGTTTGTTCGTTTTGGTTGTATAGCATTACACCGTCTTCAGATAGTGTAATCATAATGTTTTTTATGTTTTGTTGTTCACTGAAGTGTTTTGCGTGGGCCATGAGGCTACTGATGTCTCCTTTGTGGATTTCTTCTTTTAGGCCAACGGTAAATTCTTTAAAGTTTGGTTTGAATAAATCGGCGCCCTGGTAATGGAAGAAATTGTCTTTTTTGGGATCCACGCAACTGGGAATTTTTTTCTGTTGTAAAAACTGAATAATTTCCTGAATGTTTGATGCTTGGAGTAGTCCTTTGTCATAGTCTTCAAATATGACTACATCTATTTTTTCTTGTTCAATCAGGTTTTTCACGTTTTTGACAAATTCCTGAGAGTCCGCTAAGGAGATTGGTTCGGCAACTTCTTCATCTACTCTTAGCATGTGATGGCTTGAGCTGATTATTCTTGTTTTGCAGGTGGTCATTCGATGATCACTTATGAGTATGCCTTTGTTGGTGAGGTTTTGTTGGGCTAATACGTCTTGAAAGATTTGCCCTTTAATGTCATTACCTACAATGCCACAAAGGATTGGTTCTGCGCCTAATGATTGAATATTGAGTGCTACATTGGCTGCTCCTCCAAGTCTGTTTTCGCGTTTTTTGGCTTCAAAAACAGGTACGGGTGCTTCGGGTGAAATTCTGTTTACGTTTCCCCAGATGTAGGCGTCTACCATTACATCTCCAATTATTAAGCATTTTAAATCGTTAAAACTTTTAAAAAGTTTTTCGACTTCAGATGTGGTCATAAAGATAAATCTTGATGCTAATTTAAGAATAAATTATAGAGGAGGAGTGGTGGGGGTATTTTTTTGAATGGGTGGAATAAATGGAGGTGTGGCTCTATTTATCGGAGTATTGATTGAGTATTTGTTTTTCTCGTTTGGTTAGCGAACTGTATCCACTGGCAGATATTTTATCGAGGATTTGATCGATTTCTTCTTGTGTGACTTTTTGTTGGGTGTTGTAGTCTTCATCCGTCATTCGTCGAACGTTTTCTTGGTTGTACACTACTTTCATTTTTGCTTTTTTGGTGAATAAGTTACTGATGGAGTTGATGATTTTGTTGATTCCTTGGGTAATGTCTTTTCCTTGTCGGAAGGCGGCTGCGTGCCAGTATCCTATGGCTGCGCCAATAAGATGAGCAAGGTGTCCTGCGGTATTTGATTTATCAAAATGAAGAAAATCCTGAAGGATAAGAAAGGCGCCTATGAATACGAGCTTTACAGGGAATACGCCAAATAGTCGAATTTTGGTGTTTGGGATGTAGAAGCAAATTCCGGTTACTATACTCATTACTGCTGCTGATGCTCCCACCGCATAGTTTGGGGAACTAAACATGGGTGAAAGGCTTGTGATAACTAGAAGTGATCCTCCGGCCACAAGGCCCCCTAGCATATAAAGTCCTAATAGTTGTTTTTCGCTGAAATAGTGTAGGAAGAGTCTGCCTAAAAAGAATAGAAAGAGCATATTCCCAATGATGTGCCAAAAGTCGTAGTGCACAAACATGTGACTTAGTAGGGTGTAGGGTTTTATAATGAATTCAAAAAAGTTGTTGATAGGTAGCCCTGTAATGGAATGGAAGATGTGGAGCGATTCAGTTGGCGAGGCGTTGGTAATGAGTTCATAAATGATTTGAAAAAGCAACATGAGTATGTACATCCCTCCATTGATGTAGATCAGTTTAATGAGGGTGTTTCCTTTTCTAAATTGTGCTTTTATGTCGTACCAAATTTCTCTCATTTAGTCCTTTTCCATTGATAAATTAAGATGGCTCCTATTAGTGCGCCTCCTAAATGGGCGAAGTGCGCAACATTGTCATTGGAATCAAAAACAACTCCTTTCATAAAGGCGGAACCTATCATAAAAATAGCGATCCATTTTATTTTTACAGCAATGGGTAAGAATAAGATGTAAAATTTTCTGTCACCAAACAGAATGCCTAGTGCGGCCAAGAGTCCATATATGGCACCTGAGGCTCCTACCATTGGAACGTTTGCTTTAAGAGCGACAATGTCATTGAGGAACTTTTCTGCCACTTCAACTACTTCTTGGTTAATGAGTTTAGGTGATAGGTTTTTATCAATGAGGTTGTACATGTTATTGAAGTTTTTATCTTCAATAAGTATGCTTCGAGGAAGCATGTCGTTGGCAATTTCAAAAAAGGTTTGTCGCGTAGGGTGGAGTGTGAATTCGTAAATTTGGACGTTGAGGTAGTTTATGTATAATTTTGAAAATCCTAGGTGTAAGGCTGCTGCGCCAAGTCCTGTGAGAAGGTAATAGGAGAAAAATCTTTTTGATCCCAATGCACCTTCGAGCATTGGTCCTAAAAAGATTAGTCCAAGCGAGTTGCTTAGGATGTGTGAGATGTCAACATTTCCGAGTGTGTCTCTCGAGGTGGAGTGCATAAAGATATGCGTGATGAATTGCCAGGGTCTAAAGTGTTCGGAGCTTACATCGTACATCGCCAGGTGATAGCCAAGGTTTAATACTGGCACAAAGGCAGTGATTGCCCACATGATTACATTGATGATGAGTAATCTTTTTACGATGGGTGTAAGTCTAATTTGAAACATTAACCTAATTTATCATTTATTTCTTCTGCGGAAAAATAAAAAAATGTGGATTTGCCAGAGGGGTTGATGGACGGTGATTCACAGAGGAAGAGTTGTTCTACAAGTTCTGTCATTTCCTCTTTTTCCATTTTTACGCCGCTCTTAATGGCAATGTTTCTGCTGAGGTTTTTTGCTAGAGCATCACGTTTATTGATTTTTATTTCGTCTCCATTGATTTTAAATTGCTCTAACAGGTTTTCAATAAGCTGTTTGGGATTTAATTGATGAAGATCGGCTGGTAATCCGTTGATGACAAAGTCATTGTTTCCAAATTCATTAATGTCTATTCCCATTTGCTGAAGCTCCGGTAATACGCTCTTTAGTAATTCTGCGTCAGCTGCTTGGAGGGATATGGATTCGGGGAACAAGAGTTGTTGCGAATGGTTTTTTTGATCTTCCATCGATTTTTGGAAGTATTCATAAAGCACGCGCTCATGCGCTCTGCGTTGATGAATAAAAAGAATTTGACCGTTTTTAATGGTTTGAATGAATTGATGATATACTTGATTGACGTATGTGAACTCAGAGATGGGTTCTTCAATAAGTTTTTGTTGTTGATGTTCTTCTTCAAATTCAATTTTACCAAATAGGTCATCGAAGTTTTCTTTTTTTAGGTCTCCTGGGGTTTCATAGAGTTTTTTCCAATTAAAGGTGTTGTTGTCCTGATTTTGTTTCCAGGATGATCCGTTACTCCAGTTTTTTTCATTTGTTTGTTGCGCTTGGGTTTCATCAAATGGATTGAATCCTGGCGTGACTTGTATTTTTGGTTCGGTTAAAGGGGCGCTTGATTTTGGAGTATAGGTGTTGAAGGAGGTTTCTTGTTCGAAGTCCAGCGATGGTGCAATTTTAAATTTGTTTAGGCTTTGTTTGGTTGCGGCTCTTAAAATGGCATAAATCGATTTTTCGTCTCCAAATTTAATTTCAGTTTTGGTTGGATGGATATTGATGTCAACTTCTGCTGGGTCAATTTCCAGTTGTATAAAATAGGTAGGGTAGGTTTTTGGTGGTAGCAAATCGTCCATGGCGCTAGCTATGGCATGGTTTAAATAATTGTTTTTGATGTAGCGCTGGTTGACAAAAAAGAATTGCTCTCCTCTTGTTTTTTTAGCGAATTCGGGTTTCCCAATGAATCCTGAAATTCCAACAATATCGGTGTCTTCTCCTATGGGTACGAGTTTTTGGTCAAAAGATTTTCCAAAAATTGATACAATTCTTTGTCGAAAGTTTCCTTGTTTTAGATGGTATACTTCGGTTTCGTTGTTGATGAAGATGAAGTTAATTTCGGGATGTATAAGGGCTACACGTTGGAATTCGTCAATGATGTGCCGCGTTTCAACGGTGTTGGATTTTAAAAACTTGCGTCTTGCGGGAATGTTAAAGAACAGGTTCTTTACTGCGATGGAGGTTCCTTGGGCCGTGGCAATTGGTTCTTCGGTTGTAATTGTACTTCCTTCATTGACTAGATGATATCCGAGTTCATCTTTTTTTCGCCTTGTTTTCATCTCCACATGGGCTACTGCGCATATGGAGGCGAGTGCTTCTCCTCTGAAGCCTTTTGTGCATAGGGAGAATAGGTCTTGTGCATTGTTTATTTTAGATGTGGCATGACGTTCAAAGCTCATTCGAGCGTCTTGTTCGGTCATTCCGCATCCGTTATCGATGACTTGAATGAGTGTTCTGCCGGCGTCTTTGATAATGAGTTCAATTGTGGATGCGCCTGAATCGATGGCGTTTTCCATCAGTTCTTTCACAACACTAGCGGGGCGTTGTATTACTTCTCCTGCGGCAATTTGATTTGCTACAGCGTCGGGAAGGAGGTTTATAACGTTCTCCATTATTTAATTTTTTTGAGCATTTCCTCTATTTGGTCGAGATAGAGGATTAATAGTACTATAAGTATGGCTAGAACAGTAGCTTTTATTAGCATGCGTTGTTGACCTGCTTTTCTTAAGTCATTAAAACGGGTTCGGTCATACCGATCATACATGGCGTCTGAGATCGGTTTTTCTTTGAACGAAATGGGTTTGCGCTTACCTTCAGAATTTTCTTTCTTTTGATAACGCGGTTTATATTTAAACTGCTTTGGTTTTCTATTTGAAAAGAATGACAACACGTAAACAAAGGTAAAGATGTGTATTTGATATTTCGTTTTTTGATGAATTACTTGTTCACGATTAATTAACAAGTAGGACGTTAATAATTCGTGTTTTATGGATAAAGCGGAACGTGTAGTGGATGATTTTCAGGAGTATTCTAATTGTATGGTGTTAAGATGCTTTTGGGGAAAGGGTTTTATTTTGCTTAAAGATGACTGTTGACTACTAAAAATACCGTGAAATAGTGTTTTTGTTCAAAAGGAAAATCTTACATTTGGGGCACTCAAAAAAATTGAAAATTAAATATTATGAATCTTCACGAATATCAAGGAAAATCAATTCTAGCAAGTTACGGTGTAGGAATCCAAAGAGGAGAGGTAATTGACTCTGTTGATCAAGCAGAGGCTGCTGCAAAAAAGTTAACGGAAGAAACGGGTACAGGTTGGTACGTTGTTAAAGCTCAAATCCATGCTGGAGGAAGAGGTAAAGGTGTAGTGGAAGAGACAGGTTCTCACGGTGTTGTATTGGCGAAAGGGTTGGACAAGGTTGAAGAGACTGTTAAGGGAATCCTTGGAGGGCACTTGGAAACTGCGCAAACGAATGGTAAAGGAAAGAAGGTAAATAAAGTATTGATTGCGGAGGATGTATATTATCCTGGTGAAAGCGAGATTTCTGAAATTTATATGTCGGTGTTGTTGGACAGAGAGTCAGGGCAAAATGTAATTGTGTATTCTACGGAAGGTGGAATGGATATTGAAACGGTTGCTGAAGAAACGCCAGAAAAAATTTACAAAGAAATTGTTGATCCTGCTTTAGGACTTCAAGGATTTCAGGCGAGAAAAATTGCGTTTAACTTGGGGTTGTCCGGGGCTGCTTTTAAAGCAATGGCAAAATTTGTAGGGTCGTTGTATGCTGCTTATGTGGGTAGTGATGCGTCGATGTTTGAAATAAATCCTGTTTTAAAAACGTCAGATGATAAGATCATTGCAGTAGATGCTAAGGTTACTTTAGATGATAATGCTTTATTCCGTCATAAGGAGTATGCTGAAATGAGGGATGTGACTGAAGAGGATCCTACAGAGGTTGAAGCGAAGGCTGTAGAACTTAATTATGTGAAGTTGGATGGAAATGTAGGATGTATGGTTAACGGTGCTGGTTTAGCAATGGCTACAATGGATATTATCAAATTTTCTGGTGGTGAGCCTGCGAATTTCTTGGATGTAGGTGGTACTGCGAATGCTGAACGTGTGGAGAAGGCTTTTAAAATCATTTTAAAAGATCCTAATGTTAAAGCTATTTTGGTAAACATTTTCGGTGGGATTGTACGATGTGACCGTGTTGCTCAAGGTATTGTAGATGCGTACAAGAACATTGGAAATATTCCTGTGCCTATCATTGTTCGACTTCAGGGTACGAATGCTGTAGAAGCAAAAGCGCTGATTGACGCATCTGGATTGGATGTGCATTCGGTTGTTCAATTACAGGAAGCGGCAGATAAGGTTTCTGAAGTATTGGCATAGGTATTATAAAAAGGATAAAGTTAAAAAGGCGAGCATTGCTCGCCTTTTTGTGTAATAGGTAATTCTTTAGGGAATTAGCAAATTTTTAATACATCGCTTGGTGTGGAACAAAAAACAACTTTTCCTTTGTAGAGCGCAATTGGATTTTTCAACAAAGCGGGGTTGTTCATGATCATGTAATATGCTGAGTCGATGTCGGGATCTCTTCCTTTGATATTTTCTTGATAGTATGGATTTGATTTATCCATAATATCTTTTGCTTTAAGGTTTAATTTGCCTACGGCAAGTCTGAATAAGGTATTGGACAAACGTACTTCATTAATGTCTTGTCGGTTAATGTTTGATGAAATTGCTTGGGCAATGGCGAGTGTTTTTTTATCAATACTCTTCTTACTATTATAAATAATAGTTAATTCAGATTTTTCGTAATGCATATAATTTGACTTTGTAGGTTCTACGAGTTATACGTGAACGGGGTGAAAATGTTCGAAAGTGTTTGTCTTTCATGTGTTTACGAACGCTTGAGTGAATGGTTTATTGTGTGCATTATGCTATTTATTGTTTTAATTAAGACCAGAGGTGCATGAATGTTTACAGGAAGTGTGGTGTGTTGGATTTGTTTCAAGATGTTAAACTCTTGTTAAATCAGGATGCGCTATGGTACTTTATGGCATCTTCCTTGTTAATATAGTACACCATGTGCTAAAATGTTTTGAAATAGACATTGTGTCTGCTCAAAACGTTTATTTTTGTTCTGTAAAACTTTTATAAATGAAAAAGACTGTTTTCTTTCTGTTAATTGTTGTGGCCTCTTTTGTTCGTGTTCATGCGCAAGGGCATAAAATTAAATTTGAGATTAAAGATTTAAATGACAGCGTAGTTTATCTGGCGCGTTATTTTGGAGATAATAAATACATAAAGGATACAATTGCTGTAAATGGCAAAGAAAAGTTTTCTATTGAAGGAAAGGAAGAATTACCCTGTGGAATCTACATGATTGTTCGAGAGAAAAGAAATGCCTACTTTGAGTTTTTAGTAAGTGATCAAAAGTTTACAGTGAAATCAGATACTTCTGATTTTATTAATAAAACAAGCTTTGTAAATTCTCCTTCGAATACGTTGCTATACGAGTATTTTAAGTTTAGGGGTGAGAAGTGGAAGCTATTGCAGGATTCTACATTATCAATGGATCAAAAACGAACGATTCATCAAGAGATTAATGATTACCAAAAGAAATTTATTAATGATCATCCAGAAAATCCGATGTCTATTGTTTTTTTAATTCAGGAGGATGTAGATATGCCGGATTCTCTTGTTCAGCTTAAAAGTGGAGATGCTGATAAGGTAAAGTATCATTATTACCTCAATCATTACTGGGACAAGGTTGATTTACAAAGTTCTTGTTTGTTAAGAACCCCTGTTTTTCATGGTAAACTACAGCGTTATTTTGATAATGTGGTTCCGCAACATTTTGATTCTATTCCTAAATATGCGGATATACTCGTAGAAAAAACACGAGGTAATGAAGAGGTGTTTAAATATGTAGTGAATTATTTAACATTTAAATGGGAGTCTGGTAAGTCCAAAAGAATGTGTTGGGACAAGGTGTTTTATCATATGGCAAGAACGTATTATTTATCCCTTCCTGAATCTCAAACTCCATGGGTTGAAGAGGGGCAGATGGCTAAGATTAGAACCCGTGTGGATGATTTACAGCATTGTTTATGTAATGAAAAGGCTAAGCATTTGCAAATGACATACAAAGGACAGGATTATGGTCCGGCAGGTTTGGATGATACGTTGTTGAATCGTATCGACTTTTATGATTTACCTCAAGATTATATCGTGCTTTGGTTTTGGGATTCTGATTGTGGTCATTGTAAAAAGCAAACGCCTAAATTGTGGGATGTGTATCAAAAATTTAAGGGTGAAGGAAAGAGTTTGGAGGTGTATGCCATTAATATTGAACAGGAGACTAAAGGGTATATGAATTATTTAAGGGATAAAAAGTATGATTGGATTAATGTACAAGATACTGCGCACTTAACGCGTTTTCGTGATTATTATGATATTTATTCTACGCCAGTGGCTTTTGTGTTGGATAAGGAACGGAAAATTGTTGGTAAACGAATAGATCCTGATGCGATTGGTGATTTGTTGGAGCAGATTTACAGCGAAGAAGTGCCTGTGGGTGAGGAGTCTCAAGAGCCAGTGGTTGAAGAGAAAGAGCCTGAAGTTCAAGAGCAGCCAAAAGAGTCTTCTTCACGGAAAGGAAGGCAAAAAGTGAAAAAGTTAAAAAAGAAATAATCAGAAGGGAGCGAATAGCTCCCTTTTTTGTTGTGTATATTTGTGCAACTTAACGTACAGAATATGAAAATTGCAATTTTAGGATATGGTAAAATGGGGAAAGAAATTGAAGCGATTGCTTTGTCCCGTGGGAATGATGTGGTTTTGAAAGTGGGGAAAGAAAATCTACATGAATTAACAGAGGAAAAGCTTAAGAATGCGGATGTTGCGATTGAATTCAGTACGCCTGATACAGCTTTTGATAATATTCAGTTATGTTTTAAAGCAAATGTTCCTGTTGTGGTAGGAACCACAGGTTGGTTGGAAAAACTGAATGCGTGCGTGGAGCAAACGAAACAGGGTGCAGGTTTGTTTTATGCCTCTAATTTTAGTGTGGGTGTGAATGTGTTTTTTGAAATCAATAAAAAATTGGCCCAATTAATGGCGCCATATTCGGATTATAAAGTTGCGATGGAAGAGATTCATCACACAGAAAAGTTAGATGCGCCTAGTGGGACGGCGATTACGCTTGCGGAAGGGGTTATTGATCATATTCCAGTTGTAAATAATTGGGTGAATGAGTCTACAGATGATGCGTCCAAGGTTGGGATTGTTTCCAAGCGAATTGAAAAAGTGCCAGGAACGCATGTGATTACCTATGAGAATGAAATTGATGAAATTTACATTAAACACACTGCGCATAACAGAAAAGGTTTTGCTCTTGGGGCAGTGTTGGCGGCTGAGTTTATGAATAATAAATCAGGCTACTATGGAATGTCTGATTTGTTAGGGTTATAATTTTTGAATCAACATTATTCTAGTTCGTTAGCGAGATTTTAAAAGGTTAGTATTTTCTTTTTCGCGCTACTCGTTTTGGGGGTTGGTTCCCTTTTTTATATCGAAGTGAAATAGAGTTGCCTATCACGATGAGGTCTGAAAAGGCCATGGATAAGGAGGCAATAATGGGTTTTAAGAGTCCTGCAGCGGCTATTGGTATGGCGACAAGGTTATAACTAAGCGCCCAAAGGAAGTTTTGTATTATGGTGCGATACGTTTGCTTACCAATGGTTAGGGCTGTTTTTAATGCGGATAAATTTTTATCCACTAAGATAACTTCCGATGAACTTCGTGCAATGTCGGTTGCTGAACCAAATGAGATGCCAACATGGGCCAACGCTAGGGAAGGAGCATCGTTTATTCCATCGCCAATCATAATGACATTATAGTCTTTGTTTAGTTTTTCAATAATTCTCAGTTTTTCTTCTGGTGATTTTTCGTAATAGTAATCGTCTAAATAGAGTTCTCGGACAATTTCTTCACAGTTTTTTCGGTTGTCTCCAGATAGAAGCATAGTACGGTATCCGTGAGCTTTTAACCATGATATTGTTTCTTCTGCATCAATTTTTGCCCGGTCTTTGATCCAAAGTTCTGCAACTACGGAGGTGCCATTAAAAAGTACTAAATCGGAAGTAAGTTCTCTTGTGGTGATTGTTTTTGCGTGGTTATTTGACACGAGTTGGTAGGTGTTGTCCTCACTATCGGTTCCTTTTACTCCTTTTCCCTTTATTTCAATAAGGTCTTGCAGGTAAATAGGTCCTACATCTTTACTTAGTGCTTTTACAAGGGATTCTGCAATGGGGTGATTGCTCTGTTGCTCTAGAGAGAGGATTACTTGTTTGATTTTTTCTTCGGATTCTTTGTAGTAATTCAGTTTTTTTAAAACGAATTCTCCTGTTGTTAATGTTCCGGTTTTGTCAAAAACAACTAAATTACTTTTTGCGAGTTTTTCTAATGTGCTTCCTCCTTTTATGAGTACACCTTCTTTAGCGAGTTTTCCAATTCCAACCATGATTGCGGTAGGTGCTGCCAGTCCCATTGCACAAGGACAACTCACTACTAAAATTGCAACAGATCGGAGTATAGCGGATTGAACAGAAACTTCAAGGTAAAATTTGGAGAAGAAAAATGTGACGAGTGAAAGGATAATAATTACGGGTACAAATACATTGCTTATTTGATCGCCAACTCGTTGTATTTTAGGTTTTAAATGTTGTGCGTTTTTAACCATATCTATTATTCGGTCAATGGTTGCCTTGCCATATGGTTCGGTGACACGAACAACTGCTGAACCGGAAATTACTGTACTACCTGAGACGACATGTGTTAAGGTATTTTTGTAAATCGGTTTACTTTCTCCAGTTATGATGCTTTCATCAAGCTCAAGTTCTCCAGATGCAATAATACCATCAATGGGTATTTGATCTCCGGTGTTTACGCGGACAAATTCATCTACTTTTAATTGGGTAACATCTACTCGCTCTATTTGATCACCATTGATAATTTTTCGAACAATACGTGGTCTTAGAGATTCAAGTTCTCCTAATGCAGTAGTGGTTTTTTTTATGGCTTTTTCTTCCATAATGTTTCCAAGTAAAACCAATGTGATAATTGAGGCAGCTGTTTCAAAAAACAAGAAATTGATGCTGTTATTCGCGATAAAAACACCATATACACTGTACAAAAAGGCGGAGGTGAACCCTGTTGATATTAGAACGTCCATGTTGGGCAGTCCAGTTTTTAAACTGTAGAATGCACTTTTTAAAAAATGAGTACCACCAACAATAATGACAGGAATGCAGAGTCCCAGTTGAAGGAATTTATTGTGCAATATAGAGTCATCGGGAAGAACCATATGGGCCAATAAAGGCAATGTGAAGATCAATGAAATATAGAAGCGGATGCTTAAGAACGATTTTTGAAGGTTTTCTGTGGCTGAAACAACTTTAAACCCACGTTTATTCAGTGCTTTTTTAACACTGCTGATTTCAAGGCTTCCAATAAAAGATGCTTCACCTGTAGTGAAGGTTACGGTTACTTTTTTCGCACCAAGTTTTTCCAATGTTTTTTTTACGGACGCTGCACAATTGGTGCAAGTCATGCCTTTTATAGTGAGTTTATGTTTAGATGGACCCATTAAATAAAGGTACTAATTAGGATTTAATACATTTTTTGGATTTAAGAAAAAGATTTTTCTATCTTTGCGTTCCACAAATGGCGACGTTAGCTCAGTTGGTTAGAGCACTGGTTTGTGGTTCCAGGGGTCGTCGGTTCGAATCCGATACGTCGCCCTTAAAAAGCAAATCTTATGGTTTGCTTTTTTTGTTTTTGAGATTCTGAACTATTTTTTTGCTGCTCCTTTTTCTTTTGTTTTTATTTTTTTGTCATTCAAACGTCCTTTTTTTGGTTGGTCAATTTTTGGGTTTTGATTTAACGATATTTTTTGTCGATTTATCAGTGAAAAGAGAGTTTTTGTAGTGAATTTTAAAAAACCTGATAAATAATTGAATTTTATTGTAACCTTTTATTGCGACACTGCATATAAAGGTCGGATTGTCATGTTGAAGTTGGTTTTTTGATTAAATAGTTAGATTTTCAAAGTGAATTTTGCGTGCTAAATTGTATTCTACTTTACTTTGAAATCTCTGTGTTTGGATTAGGTAATTTATGACGGAAGATAAATTAAAAGATCAGTTTGATTTACAGTACCTTAAAGAGGTTAGTGGAGGGGATGAAGTTTTTTTAGCACAAATGATTAAGGTTTTTAAACATGAACAGCGTTTAACAATTGAAAAAATGAAAGCTGCGGTTTATAACCAGGATTGGGAGGGGTTGTCAAACGTGGCACATAAGTTTCGTTCTTCCTGTGCTGTTATGGGAATGAAAGGGCTCTCTAAGCTAGCTGAAAAATTAGAGTTTTTTGGGGATAATCCACAAGATGGCACGTATGTTGCGAATGAATTTATAGAATTAATTGATAAACAAAGTAGTTTTGCGATAAACTACATTCAAAAAAATATTTAATGTCAAAAAGTAAAGTACTTGTTGTTGAGGATGATCATTTAACGAAGGATGTTTTAGCTCAAATTATTGAGGCTTTAGGATATGAGGTAGATGCGTGTGATAATGGAGAGAAGGCAATTCAAAAGATTTCAAGTTTTCAACCAGATTTAATTTTATCGGATGTGTTGATGCCTGAATTCTCTGGTTTACAACTGCTTAACTATTTGCAAAAGAAAACATCTTCTACGATTCCTGTGGTATTGATCTCAACTCTTGATGCGCATTCGTTAGAAGATATTGCTGAGGACGTAGGTGCTGCGGGTGTTTTGTCCAAGCCACCTCGAAAAGAGGAGATGGCAGAATTGTTTGAAAAAGCAATAAATGATAGTGTCCCCTTGCTGACAGCCTAGTTTCTTTTTTTACCTTTATTTTGTTAAAAGAATAAAGATGAGACGTGTTTTAAATTTTCCTTTTTTATTGGTTTTAGTGGTGTTTGTATTTGCTTTTCGGTTACAGCCGAGTCAAAATCTGATTGATCGTGCTGAAACGGTGAGTCACGGTGCTTTTGATGCATTACTAAAAAATCATGTGACTGCTTCGGGTGTGGTTAATTATGTTGGATTTAAAGAAAATGCGGAATTTAAGGCTTATCTAAAAACTTTATCGAATGCTCAGCCGATAAATACTAATTGGTCTCGTGAGGAAAAGTTGGCTTTTTGGATTAATGCCTATAATGCGTTTACAATTGAACTGATTACCAAGAATTTGCCTTTGAAATCGATTAGAGATATTGAAGAGCCTTGGAAGCAGGAGTTTATTACTATTTCCGAAAAAAAATATTCATTAAACACGATTGAGCATGAGATTTTAAGGAAAATGAATGAGCCTCGTATTCATTTTGCTATTGTTTGTGCTTCTTATTCTTGCCCTAAACTGTTGAATGCGGCTTATTCTGCAGATCAGTTGGAGGAGCAGCTACTTACTCAAACTAAATTGTTTCTGTCGGATACTAAAAGAAATAAGATTCAACCGGATAAAGCAGAGTTATCGGAAATTTTCAACTGGTTTCAAGTAGACTTTACTGTAAATGGAAGTGTTGTTGATTTTATTAATAGGTATTCTGATGTGAAGGTTAAGGCGAGTGCGGAATTGAATTATTTGCCTTATGATTGGAGTTTAAACAATAAGTGATTTGTTTTTATGGAAGCAGTTAGTACGTTGAAAAAGCGGGGTAGTTTATTGTCTGAATCCCAAATACAAGTTAAAAAATTAGCAGAATCTATTGCTGGAGTTGAAGCGTTCTCAAAGAAAGTGAGTGCCGGGATTCGACCGGCTGAACTAGAAGTTCTTCAAATCAATTTAGGGTATATGTGCAACATGATGTGTGAGCATTGTCATGTAGATGCGGGTCCCGACCGGAAGGAAATCATGGAAAAACATGTTTTGGAGGCTTGTTTACAGGCAATTGATGTGAGTCAAGTTAAGATGGTTGATCTTACAGGAGGTGCGCCTGAGATGAATCCGCATTTTAAATGGTTTGTAGAAGAATTATCTAAAAGGAATGTGCAAACGATTGTACGGAGTAATTTAACCATCCTCGTTTCGAATAAAAAGTACAAAGAATATCCTGATTTCTTTAAACAGAATAAAGTCATTGTAATAGCCTCGTTGCCTTGTTACACAGAAGGTAACGTGGATAAACAAAGAGGGAATGGTGCTTTTAATAAATCAATTGAAGCATTATTGGTATTAAATGAGCTTGGATATGGTAAAGAGGGTACAGGGTTAGAGCTAAATTTAGTATATAATCCAGGTGGACCAGGCTTACCGCCGCCACAGCATGCGTTGGAACAGGATTACAAGAGCGCGTTAAGAGAAAATTTCAATTTGGAATTTAATAACCTGTATACGATTACCAATTTACCAATAAGTCGCTTCCTAGATTATTTATTGGTGGTAGGTAGGTATGAAGAGTACATGTTGAAATTGCATGAGGCGTATAACCCTGCAACGGTTCATGGGGTGATGTGTACAAATACTTTATCTGTGGACTGGGAAGGTAATCTCTATGATTGTGATTTTAACCAGATGTTACGGTTAAACATCGCAAGTTCTGTAGGTAATATTAAAGATTTTGATTTAGCAGAGCTTTCTAAAAGAAAAATAGTGGTTGGAAATCACTGCTATGGGTGTACTGCGGGTGCAGGTTCGAGTTGTCAAGGAGCATTAAACGAATGAAGGAAGCATTAATCGTTTTTGTTAAAAACCCCAAAAAAGGAAAAGTTAAAACACGTTTAGCTGCTGATATTGGAGAGGAGAAAGCGTTGAAAGTGTATTGTGACTTAATATCGTTTTCAAAATCATTAATTTATTCAGAATTAAATGTTTATGTTTTTCATTCTCCATCTTTACTTGAAGGTTTTTTTTGGGCTAATACGCAGAATGAGTTGCAGGTTAAAGGTGATTTAGGGGTAAAAATGAGTACTGCAATCCAACAAGTACTAAGTGACGGAAATGATAAAGTTTGTGTGATTGGAAGCGATTGTTTTGAAATCACTCAAGCGCATATAAAGGAAGCTTTTAGATCGTTAGATAATAACGATTTGGTTTTGGGACCAGCAAAAGACGGTGGTTATTACCTTGTAGGAATGAAAAAATTGCAAAATGCAATTTTTGAAGAAATGCCTTGGAGTCATCCTGATTTAATGCAGGCTACTATATCAAAGGCAAAAAACTTAAATTTGAATTACGAATTATTGGAAGAGTTAAGTGATGTTGATTATGTGACGGACCTCCCAAAAGATTATAAATACTAATGGATACTTATTTAGAAACTACCAAAGACGTATATAAAGAAGCTGCGTTAACACCTGATGTAGGATTGTGTTGTACAACCACTCCAGTTTGGCAATTGCCTGGGTTAAGCATCCCAAAAAAGATGTTGGAAATGAATTACGGATGCGGAAGTACTGTAAATCCAATGGATTTGGTGAACGATCCCACGATTTTATATGTTGGTGTTGGTGGAGGAATGGAGCTATTACAGTTCTCATACTTCTCCCGTCGTAAGGGTGGGGTTATCGGATTAGATGTGGTTGATGAAATGATTGATGCGTGTAAAGAAAATATGATCCAAGCAGAGGAGGAGAATGAATGGTTCGACAAGTCTTTCATCGATGTTCGTAAGGGAGATGCGTTGAATCTGCCTATTGAAGACAATTCGGTAGACGTAGCTGCCCAAAATTGTTTGTTTAATATATTCTCTCATGAAGACTTAAAAAAGGCTTTACAGGAAATGTACAGAGTGCTTAAGCCGCATGGAAGGTTAGTGTTGAGTGATCCAGTAGCTGAGAAAATGCCAGAGAATTTAAAGCAGGATGAAAGGTTAAGAGCGCTTTGTTTATCGGGGTCCCTTCCTTTGCGTGAATATATTAAAATGATTACAGACGTTGGTTTTGGTACTGTGGAGATTCGGGCTAAGCGTCCTTACAGGATATTAGATCCTGAAAATTACGATACGGATGAATTAATTTTTATTGAAAGTGTAGAAGTGTGCGCCATCAAAGATCCAATGCCTGAAGATGGACCATGTGTGTTTACAGGGAAATCGGCTATTTATTATGGTTCAGAGGAATATTTTGACGACGGGAAAGGGCATACTTTATTACAAAATCAACCATTAGCAGTCTGCGACAAAACCGCAGGGGCGCTAGGGGATTTAGGTAAGAAAGATATTTATATTTCCGATTCCACTTACTTTTACGATGGTGGTGGGTGTTGTTGATTTTCAACTCCAGATATCGGGATCACTTTGATCTAGAAGAATAATTTGAAAAAAGATCCGTGTAATCCCAATGATTTGCGGGCCTTCTAACAAATCATTTCGCCAAACCGATAGGAATAAGGAGCAAGACGATCACCCGATCTTTATATCCCAATTTCTATTCCCCATGTTCATAAATTCCTGAGATCTCTCATTTTTAGAGCTAGGATTTCACTATTCCGTGCTGTATATTTGTTACACTAAAATAATCTTTATGGAAATTCGTCACGATTGGAAATATGAGGAGGTAAGCGTGTTATATGATATGCCTTTATTGGATTTAGTGTATAAGGCGGCTACTGTCCACAGACAATTTCATGATTCAAAACAGGTGCAAATTTCGTCGTTGGTATCCATCAAAACTGGAGGTTGTCCTGAGGATTGCTCGTATTGTCCTCAAGCAGCACGGTATTCAACAGATGTTGAAGCGCATAAATTGATGCAGCCTGAGGACGTTATTGCTCAAGCAAAAAAAGCAAAAGACGGAGGGGCTTCCAGAATGTGTTTAGGGGCTGCTTGGAGAGAGGTTAGAGATAACCGTGATTTCGATAATGTGCTAGAAATGGTGCGAGGAATCAATGAAATGGATATGGAGGTTTGTTGTACGTTGGGTATGTTGAACGATGAGCAGGCGCAAAGATTAAAAGATGCTGGGCTATATGCCTATAACCACAATATTGACACTTCTGAAGAAAAATATGAGGAGATTATATCTACTAGGACATTTGACGATCGTTTAGACACGCATAAGTCTGTGAGAAAAGCGGGTGTTTCTCTTTGTTCTGGAGGAATCATTGGATTAGGAGAAGAAAAGAAGGACAGAATCAATATGTTGATCACGTTGGCAAATTATGAAAAGCATCCGGAGTCGGTGCCGATTAATACTCTAGTTGCTGTTGAAGGAACGCCTTTAGAAAATAATGAACAAGTTCCATCATGGGATTTGATTAAAATGGTTTCTATCGCTCGTATTATGATGCCCGAAAGTGCAGTAAGACTTTCAGCTGGTAGGTTAGAATTAACCGATGAGGCGCAAGCGATGTGTTTTATGGCGGGAGCGAATTCGATTTTTGCTGGTGAGACTTTATTAACTACTGATAACCCAGAGTTTAAAGCGGATAAAATCTTATTTAAGAATTTAGGTTTACAACCTAAGATGCCGTTTGTTGATGGAGAGCAACCGGTTGTAAATGAGCGCTACAAGGATAGTTCAGCTAAAGCAAAGATGGAGGCTAAAGTGAAGGCGTGGAAAGAAGAAATGGCTGCTAAATAATTCAGCAGTTTTTAGATATGGAATTTAAAAAACAAAAGCATTTGTTGACTCAGCGTGAGGAAGCAAATGCTTTTCGCTTTTTAAGACAATCTGAGGGACTAATTGATTTTTGCTCGAATGATTATTTAGGATTAGCGCAAAGCGGGGAGGAATTTAGTGGTAACCAAGTAAAAGGTAGCGGAGGTTCCAGGTTGTTAGCGGGGAATTATCCGGATATAGAGGCGTTTGAGGAGTTCTTAGCAGGGTTTCATCAATCTGAGTCGGCTTTGATGTTTAATTCGGGGTATAATGCAAATGTTGGTTTTTTTTCATCCGTTCCCCAAAAAGGCGATACTATTTTTTATGATGAATTGATTCACGCGTCAATTAAAGACGGTATGCGACTTTCTTTTGCAAAGTCATATGCTTTTAAGCACAATGATCTAAATGATCTAAAAAATAAGCTTAAAAGAGCTGAGGGTGATGTGTATGTAGTGGTGGAGAGTGTATATTCAATGGATGGAGATTCTGCTCCGCTTATCGAATTATCGGCTTTTTGTACCAAGGAGGGTTTGTGTTTGATTGTGGACGAAGCACATGCGGTTGGTGTTTTTGGTAGTAAGGGCGAGGGCTTGGTTCAGTGTTTGGGATTGGAAAGGGAAATTCCTGTGCGAATTGTTACGTTTGGAAAAGCGATTGGTGCTCATGGCGCTGCGGTGCTCTCTTCTAAATTGGTAAAAGATTTTCTTGTTAATTTTTCTAGGAGTTTTATTTATACTACGGCTTTACCTCCTTATGCAATTCAATCATTAAAGAGTAGTTACGAAGCGCTTAAAAACAACGTTTTAACAGAGGAGTTAAGAAGGAAAATTAACCTCTTTAAGTCTCAGTTTTCAGCAGGGTCATCACAGGTTTTAATATCAAGTAATTCTTCAATTCAATGTGTTTTAATCCCTGGTAATGAAAGAATTAAGGTTTTTTCTGGTAATTTAATAAATCAAGGTTTTGATGTTCGTCCAGTATTAAGTCCAACGGTTAAAAAGGGCCAGGAGCGTATTCGGATTTGTCTTCATGTTTTTAATTCCGATGAGGAGATTATTCGTCTTTCCCATGCCATTAAGTGTCAACTCGATTAAGCTTGAAATTAAAGAGACTGCACTCTTAGCGCTTCCGATTAGTTTGGGTCAATTGGGGCATGTTCTAACGGGTATCGCTGATTACACCATGCTTGGTCATACCCGTCCTCTAGAAATGGCTGGAGCAACGTTTGCTACTTCTGTATTTTTTCCGGTGATGATTTTGGGACTAGGGTTTGGTTTAGGACTAACGCCATTGGTTGCGCATGCCAACGGGGCAAAAGATGAGGCTAAACTAATGGATTTATTTAGAACGAGTGTGAAAACGAATCTTGTTTTAGGTATCGTGTTTTTTGGTTTTTTATTTTGGTTGGGCGATCATTTAAGTTGGTTTAATCAACCCATCGATGTGGTAGATACCTGTAAAGCGTATTTTGTATTGATTGCATTGTCAATCATCCCAGTAATGCTTTTCCAGTCTTTTAAAACGTTTTCTGACGGTTTAAAGGATACAACTACACCAATGGTTATTTCGCTGCTCTCGAATGCGTTAAATATTGTATTGAATTATTTGTTGATTTTTGATCATGGCTCTTTTGGTGGGATGGGTATTGAGGGCGCGGGGTGGGCTACTTTACTTTCCAGACTTTTTATGGTGGTGACGTTTATGTTTGTTTATTGGAGGAAAAAACGTTTTCAACCATTTTTTTACGGGGTTTTTGCCGATGTCAGAAAGTTTGTTCACCTGCGTGGAATTCTTAATATTGGATTGCCAATATCGGCATACATGTTTTTTGAGGTAACAGCATTTTCTGCCGCTACTTTTATGATGGGTTGGATAGGTGAGGATTATATATCGGCTCATCAGGCTGCTTTGTCATTAGCATCGATTTCATTTGTGGTTTGTATGGGGGTTGGAAATGCAGGTAGTATTCGAACTGCTACTTTTGTTGGAGAAAAGAAATTAAATAATCTTAAAGGGGTTGTTGCATCGGTAGTGCTGGTTTCGTTGTGCTTGAGTTTGGTGGCGGCTTTTATTTTTTTGTTGTTCAGGGATCGTTTACCCCTGGTTTTTGTTGATGCGAATGAGGTAGAGATAATAGGGTATGCATCGGTAATGTTATTGTATGCGGCATTGTTTCAGTTTTCAGATGGATTACAAGTGATTTTTCAGGGGTTATTACAAGGGATAGGAGATGTGAAGATTCCTTCTTTCATTGCGATAACCTCGTATTGGTGTATTGCTTTGCCTTTAGGATACTATCTGGCTTTTCACACTGCCGTTGGATACTCTGGTATTTGGGTGGGGTTAACAGTGGGATTAACGTTTTCGGCTGTTCTACAAATCACCAGGTATTATTATTCTTACAAAAAATTAATGATAAATCATTTTTGAATATGGGCGGTTTGTTGTTTTATAATCCCCATACTTTCCATTAAAAATGAGGCATTCATGGTTTTGCAAAAACCAGGTTTGACTTTGTAATCAAATTTCAATTGATTATTAATGATTTCAATTTCAAAACAGATATTCCGGATGACTTCAGGGTGTTCATTTGCCATATTCGCTAGCTCAATATCGTGGGTAGCAATAATACCGTTTCCATTGAGTGCCATTAAATTATGGATTAAACCAACAGAGCCTTTGTGTTGATCGGCAGAATTGGTTCCTTTTAATATTTCATCGAGTAAGAAGAAGAATTTTTCTTTTTGCTCATAAAGCTCAATTAATTGTTTTAATCGTTTTAATTCGGCATAAAAGAAAGATTCATTGTCTTTTAATGAGTCAACTGTTCTTAAACTGCTAAACAATTTAAAAGGGTAGAAGTTAAATTCTTTCGCGCAAACTGGAGCGCCAATTCGTGCAAGAATAAGGTTAACACCTATGGTTCTTAAAAAGGTGCTTTTACCGGCCATATTTGCTCCGGTTAGAAGGTCAATTTTACAATGGCCTTCAATGGAATAGTTATTTGTAACGAGGTTCTGTTCCTCAATAAGCGGATGTCCTACTTTATGGGCAATAAGCTTTTTGTTTGTTGCTTCAACTTTGGGAAAAGCATAGTTAGGGTGATTTGCTGCAAAGAGTGAAAGGCTAATAATTGCATCAAATTCTCCAATTGCATTCATCCATCGGATTAAGTTCGTTTTGTTTTTTCTTTTCCATTTTTCAACCTGAAAGGCAATGTTTATGTCCCATAAGAATAGTCCGTTCAGAACAATTGCGAGGTATATGTTTAATCGGGCATCAAGTTTGTCCAATAATTTTTTTAGCTGAATTAGGGATGATGAAACGGTAAAACGAGATGTTTCATTTTTAAAATTGCATTGAAGTTTTTGGAGGTAAGGCGATTGGAATGCTTCATTTTCAATGGCAAGAACCATTTTTATGTAGTTTTCAATAATGGCGAATCTGCTTCCTAATTTACTCTGTATTTTGCTTATTCTTGAGGCGTATCTCCCTGATAGGCTCAGCTGAACTAAAAAAGCAATGGTAAATAAGTTAGGTTTTACAAAGTTTAAAAAAGCTAAAACGCCTATGGTTATTGTGAGAATGGGCAATAGAATGCCAATCCATCTCATTCCTGACGATTTAAACAATGGCGTGTCATTTAACCAATGATCAATTGCTTCTTGCGTTTCCACTTTGTCATTACTGGATTTTCCAAATGTAATGAATGCATAACACCAATTTTCTTTTTGCGCGAGCTCTTTTACGGCATCTTGCTTTTGAGTGATTTTATGAGGTGCGGTGAGTGGTGTATTCAGCCATTTACTTAATTGCTTTTTCCCTTTGAATGTACTGGTTCGGTTTAGGATTTGAAACAAGGATTTGAAACCAAAAATGTCTAGGTCATGTGCGTATTGATGTCCTGGAATAATGAACTCTTTTCCATCTTCAAGGCCATCAAAGTTTTTATGAATGAGTTGCAATTCGCGTTGGAAAACGCTTTTTCTATGATTGAGTCCATTCTTTAAGTTTGTCAGTTTGGTTTCTTTAAAGGAGGTAATGACAAAGCCAATAATCACGAGATTTATAATTCCAAAAAGGATGAGCCATCCAAATGACCAGAGTGAAATACAAGCAATTAATCCAATTACGAGTAACATTAAACGTACCCCTTGAAAACGGTTTGATTGTTCCGTGATTTTGTTGATTTGATTCTCCAGTTGATTGATTTGATTCTGGTGATATTCAATGTTGTTTTTTTGGTCGGACATTAGATGTTACAATATGAGTTAGTATGAACCAGTTTTGCATTTTTTGCAAAATTAAAAACGAGGCTTGCGGCTTTCAATTTCACATGGTCCGAGTTTGAATATAATTTTGATACAAAGAAATAAAATTAAAACTGATTATTATGAAAAAGGTGTTATTAATGCTCGTTTTAGTTGTGGCATGTACAGTACTAAATGCTCAAGGCATTGTAGGAAAATGGGTGACGATTGATGATGAAACGGGTAAAGAAAAATCGCATGTAGAAATTTATAAAAAAGGCGATACGTTTTATGGGAAAATAGTTCATATTGTGAATCCTCAAAAACGAAGTGGTAAATGTAGGAAATGCGAGGGTTTTAATAAAAACAAACCGATTTTAGGTATGCAAATTATTAACGGTTTAAAGCGAGATGGTGATGTCTATGAGGATGGAACTATTTTGGATCCCAATAAGGGGAAAGAATACGATTGCGCTCTTTGGTTAGATGAGCATGGAGATTTACAAGTGAGAGGGTACGTGGCTTTTTTCTACAGAACACAAACCTGGAAAAAGTTAAAATAGGAACCAAGGAAATGACTTAAGGCGCAACGTTGATGATGTTGCGCTTTTACAGTGATTTTACTTTTGGAGTTGTGATTAATAGAATAAGAAGTTAAACTGAGATGAATGGTAGAGTGCCATGAGTGCGACACATAAAATCAGCAGTGTCACCATACTTACGATTCGAAATTTTCTTTTAATTCTTCTTTGTATTGTTTTTTTAATTTGATTAATCTCTGTTTGTGTAAGTTGGTGGGCCTTTAGCCCCTTTTGTTTCCTTTTTTTTGTTGTGTTTTTGGGTTTAATCCATCGCTTAAACCCATTGTTGGGTACTCTAGTGTATAAATCTTTCCGCATACCAAAACCACAATATCCCATTATAATTATTTATTTCCTGAAACAATTTACTAATATTTTTAGCTAAAAGCTAATTTTTTTAGTTTTTTATTGATGGAGGTTATGGTGCTTTTAATGCATCAGGAATTAAAATGGATAACCTATACCAAAATTAAATTGTGTTTGGTTTGGTTCAAGTTTCCATTGATTTACATGGTATGCTTGCTTTAAGGGGACTCCCATGTCCAAACGAAATAGGAAAAAATCAAAATCTAGTCGAATTCCAACTCCTGGAGAAACAGCAATTTCTCTGTGGAATCGATGGAAATCAAAATTTCGAGTTTGGGTAACTTCGTCGCTTTGCGGTGATTCTGTCCATACGTTACCTGCATCTGTAAATACTGCTCCCTTGATTATGCTTGTGATTGGGAATCTGTATTCTGCACTTAATTCAAGTTTAATTTCGCCTAACCGATCAAGATTGTCATTAGGGTCAAAATAGGATCCCGGTCCGAGTGTTCGTTGTCTCCATCCTCTTACTGAGTTGGCTCCACCACTGAAATAGAGTTGATCGAAAGGTATTACCCCGTCTTTATCCAGAGGTATTCCGAAACCGATAAAGGATCTCAAGGCTATTTGTTGTTCGTTAAAAAAGTTAAAGTACTTCCGTAAATCACTTTGGGCTTTAATGAAGGTTGCATACCGTATTCCAGCAAGGGTGATCGCGTTGGTTTCTGCATCTCTTGCTTCTATATTTAGCGCCTCGGCAAGTAATGCTGTGGGGCCTATAAGCCATCCTTTTGCGGTTAAAAATGTAGGGTGTTTTACGCGCTCATTACTTTGGTTATTATAAATGAAAGCATATTTTACTCCTGTTGAGATGGCATCTTCAAATTTAAATTTTTGTTGAGGGGATAAATCATTTAAGGTGCTTAGTATTTTGCTGTCTTTCCGAATGAAGGAGATACTTACGTTGGGAATGCTGATTTCATGTTTTTTATATTTCCCTTCATTCCACTCGTAGTTGAGAGAGAAATTGGTAAGGTAACGAGCAAATTGTGAGCGCTGTTGATAATTGAAATAACTCGACAGGGTAGTTTTAGGGTAGGCGTTTTTTCGAATGTTGTTGGTGATTTTTGGCATGAGAAATAAGCGCGGAAAGGTGAGTGATAAACGTGGTCCTATATTAGAACCAATTTTAAAATCATCGTCATCGATTTGTTTCAGATTTTCAAATCCACCAGAAATGGAAAAGTTAAGAATTTCGGCATTTCCAAACGCATTTTTTCGTGTGAAAGAGATTTGACCGTTTGCTCCAAAGCCTTCTCGGAAAATCCCCATAATTTCGGCGGATACGGACATTCTTTTTGAGGGTTGGAGTAAAATATAGGCATCCAGCTCTTTTATTGCTGATGTGTCTAATGGCTCTTTAAAATCTATTTTAATAAAATTGAAGGTTTGTAAATTAACAAACTGACGAAAGGTTTGGCTCTGATTTTGTTCACTGTAAATTTCACCAGGGTGTATGAATAAGCTCCTGTATAATGGGGCTGGATGGAATGCTGATTTTCCTTTGCTGATGAAGTAAACACCTTTATATAGTGTGGTGTCGGTGGTTTCGTTATTGCTGCTATAAGGGTCAAATGTGGTGTTGATATAGATGTCCCGAATGAAGTACCGATGGTGGACGTCTTTTATGGGTTTTTTAATTTTAGTGATGATAATGGTACTGTCTTTTCCTCTAGAGGTGTCTATATTAAATCGTAAATAGTTCTCGGCAAATTTGTAAAATCCATTATTGTTTAAGTGTTGAGATATTCTGCTTCTTTCTTCTTCTAAATCCTCAATTTTTAACACATTGCCTTTTTGTATGTTGCTTTTTGATTCAATTTGTTTGTAATATTTAATGATGTTTTCTTGTTCAATTTCCCAGCCTAAACTATCGATTAGAAGAGGGAGTCCAGTTTTTATAATATAGTGAACAGTGGCTTTTTTCTGCTCCCATCTTTTTATTCCCCATAGGTAATGAGGAGTGATTTTTGCAGAAACTTCGGCGTTATAAAAGCCTTGGTTTTTCATATAGATTTCAAGCTGCTTTTGGGACCGTTCTACAAGGATGGAGTCAATAACTACTCCAGGCCTTGTTTTTCCTGATGCTGAACGATACCAAAGGTTTTTCCATTGTAATCCAATTTTCCATTTCCCAAATAAGAAACTTTTATTGGGTTGTTGACGGATATAAGAGCTTATTTCTTCTTTGTTGATTTTTTTGTTGTCGATAAACTCGATTTTATTCTTTGCCAGGAGTTGTTCATGTGGTTTTAAATGCCAGGTGGAAAGCTGATGTTTGGCGCATCCTACCCAAAGAAAGATGCAGGATAAAATGAGTATGTATTTAAAAAGCTTTCGTATCAAGAACAAATGCCGTTAAGAATGGTTAAATTAGCCACAAATTGTGCCTCAAAAAAATGCTTTCCAAAAATAAGATAAAGTTCATTAAGTCGCTTCAGCAAAAGAAATTCAGAACAATGAATAATTTGTTTGTTGTAGAAGGGCGTAAGGGGGTGTTATCGTTAATTGGAAGTTCTTTTACTGTAGAGGAAGTGTATTGTAGTCCGAATATTTTTTCGGAGTATCCTGAAATTAATACGTTGAATCCTATTGTAGTGGAGGAATCAGTTTTGGAGAATGCAAGTGCTTTGATGACGAACAGAGAGGCGATTGCTGTGGTTCATCAAAAAGAATCTCCGAATATCGATTGGGAAAGAGAAATTTTATTTCTGGACGGGATTTCGGATCCAGGAAATTTAGGTACCATTATTAGAACTGCAGAGTGGTTTGGAATTCATCAAGTAATTTGTTCGTTTGATGCGGTAGAATTTTATAATCCTAAAGTGATTCAGAGTACTATGGGGGCTTTTGCTCATCGCATTCCAGTAGTATTAAGTGTGGAGGAGTTTATTCGTCAAAAACCGCATGATGTTCCTGTGTTTATTGCAGATCTAGCGGGTGAGGCTCCTGAGCAACTGGCTGGATTGTCCAAAGGGGTGTTGGTGATGGGAAGTGAATCTCATGGGGTGTCCACATCATGGGGAGATAATGTTCAAAGGATTTGTATTCCTTCGAGTGTGGAGTCAAAGGCTGAATCGCTTAATGTAGCCATAGCAACTTCTATTTTATGTTACCAAATAAAGAATGGGTAGATGTGTGGGATTAATGGTATATTTTCCAGACAACCAGGAACGGATATTTTGTCCATTGGAAACCGAATGAATAAGCTTATCCAGCATCGTGGTCCTGATGATGAGGGATCGGTGCTTTTTGATCGTTTTAGTGCTTTTCCGATGGCTACGCCTCAATCTGTAAAGAAGCTTGATGGAATTAATTATTTAGCCTACACACAAGCGCCTGCTGAATCAATTGGGTGGTTTGGTCATCAACGCTTGTCTATTTTAGACTTATCGGCATTGGGTCATGAACCAATGGCAGATGATACGGGTAATTATTGGTTGACGTATAATGGTGAGGTGTATAATTACTTGGAGATTAAACAGGAATTACAGGCAGAGGGTGTTCAGTTTAAGTCGGGAACGGATGCAGAGGTGGTTTTAAAAGCATACATCCAATGGGGAGAGTCTTGTGTAGACCGATTTAACGGTATGTGGGCTTTTGCGATTTATAATGTTGAACAGCGCACGCTTTTTGCATCCAGAGATCGTTTTGGAGTAAAGCCTTTTTATTATTATTTCTCACCGACTCATTTTATTTTTTCTTCAGAGCAAAAGGCTCTTGTGATGAGTGGATTAATCCCTCGGAAGATTAATAAAGCGGCTGCGTTTGATTATTTAGCGTTTGCTCAATTGGAACGTGAACCTCAAGGATTGTTTGAAGGTGTTTTGGAGCTTGAACCTGGAAAAGTCCTTCGTTTGGATTTTTCCAGTTGGACATTGGATGTGGAGCAGTATTATGAGTTAAAATTTAATGCGCAAAGAGGGTCAATTGATGGGGTGAAGGAGGTTGAGTATATTGAGGAGATTTCACGCCTTTTTAAGTCATCCATTGATTTAAGATTGCGCTCTGATGTTTTGGTAGGTGCCTGTTTAAGTGGCGGAATTGATAGTTCCGCTATTGTAACTCAAATGGCTGCTTTGGGAAAAGAGGAGATTTTTACCTTCACCTCGTCTTCAAGGATTGATGAGTTTGATGAAACTCAATTCGCAAATTGTGTAAATGAGCAGATTGGTGCGAAATCACATTTTATTTATCCTCATTCGGAGGGGTTAGTTCAGGATATTGAGGAGTTGATATATGCGCAAGATGTTCCTCTTTTTTCTACGAGCACGTATGCTCAATTTAGCGTTATGAAGCGGGTGAAAGAAAGTGGTGTGAAGGTGGTTCTAGATGGTCAGGGAGGGGATGAACTGTTTGGCGGGTATTTGCCTTATCACATTAATCAATGGATGGATGATTTGCGTGCAGGAAATATTAATAGATTGGTGGGTGAACTTAAGAGTTTTGATTCGTTATCGTCTGGTATTCAGTTTTTTGTGAAGCAGTATTTAAAGTATTACGGCCTTCAGTCAATGCCTTCATTTGTGTTTAAGAAAATTATTCAAAAGGTACAATCTGAACATCAGTATCTTTCGCTTGAGCTATTAAATGAATATGGTAAAAGGGGGTATAAGAAGTCAAAGGCTAAGCCGCCTAAATCATTCAATGGAATTTTAAAACATGAATTCTATAACACGCGATTGAAGCAATATTTAAAATGTGAGGATCGATGCAGTATGTGGCATAGTGTTGAGGCTAGAACGCCTTTTTCTGATGATATTCGTCTTATAGAGTATGTGTTTAAAATTCCAGGTGCTTATAAGATTCAAAAGGGTGTGAAAAAGTACCTTTTAAAGGAGGCTACCCAGCATATTTTACCCAAAGAAGTCTATCATAGAAAGGATAAAATGGGGTATGTTACACCGAATAATCAATGGGTTTTTGAGGCCAAGGATGAATTTAAAAAGTATTTCACTCCTGATTTAGAGGAATATTTTAATTATACGTCTTTAATGAACGATTATGATCAGTTTTTTAATCAGGTGAATCGCGTTGAAAATCAAAGGATGTTTAAATTTATTGCGTTTGCAGTGTGGAAAAAGGTGTATGGTCTCTAATTGGTTACGAATAAAAGCGTTTTTGTGCACATGGTGTGCTGTTTTTCTTTGGGGGTGGTGTTTGGTTTTGTTTTCGTGTTCGGCTGAACATTCTTCCGTTTCCAAAAGGCATGCACTATTTTCTGTAGGAACGGATACAATTAAAACCTTTTCTACTGATCGTGTTGTTCTCTCCACTCTTGAAAACAAGACGTATAATAGAATTGTTCTTTTGGCCACGCCTTTTTACAATTATTTTCAGGCATTAAATGCGGAGACAAATGTGGTTGGTGTATTAAATCATGATCGTTTAACGCATGTTGGGTCCCATGTTAAATCTGTTGGCCAAGGTGATCAGATAGATTTGGAAAGGATTATGGCTCTAGACCCTGATTTGATTATTTGTAACTCGTATCAACTTGATCAAGTAAAGTCTTTTGATCAAGTAAAGTTGGTTTGCGATGAGTATTTGGAGTCCGACCCTCTTCGTAGATTGGATTTTTTATCATTGATAGCTCCATTGGTTGGTGCCAATGAAAAGGCTGAGAATGTAATTAATGATAAGCTCAAGTGTTTTAAGACTTACAAAGTGAATGCTGAGAAAATGGTGCTTAAATTGGATAATTTTGGGAGCGGTTGGTATGAGCCTGGATGTGATACGTATGTAAGCAATTTAATACGTTTTGCTGGTGCAAAACCGGTTTGTGTGAATGGAAGCGAAAAAAGTGAGAAGATATCGGATGAGCAAGCTATTTTAGCGCTTGGTAGCCAGAATTTTTTACTTTTTATGGATTGGGGTTTGTCTAAAGAGGGGTATCAAAAAAGGATGGCGCATATTTTAACATTGGATAATTATCCTGCGCGGATGATTTATTGTAATACGACGCAATCGGACTACTTTCAACAGAGTGTTTTAAATTCTCATTTAATTATTAATGATCTGCACGAGGTTCTGTTTAATGGGGCTAAGGGACGATTTTTTGAAATAGTTTCTCTTGAAGAATAGAGGGGTAATCATATTATTTTTTGTTTTGTTGGCATTGGTGGTTTTGGAGCTTTTGCTGGGATCGGTGGATATTGATTTACTGCATGCATTTGATCGTTTTGATTCTGTAGAAGGTAATATTTTACAATCGAGATTGTTGAGGGCTTGCCTGTCCATTGTAGTGGGGGCTAGCTGTGGATTAATTGGATTGGGAATTCAAACGTTATTTAAAAATCCGCTTGCGGGCCCTACTACCTTGGGGGTTAATTCGGGTGCTAGTCTTGGCGTGGGTGTTTTTTATTTGATTCCGGCTGTATCGAGTCAGTTTGAATGGTTAGGATTAAGTGTTTTTGCAGTGCTCGGTGCATTGTTTTTTTTATTTCTTTTAATTGCTGTTGCTGGAAAATCGTTGAATTTAACGTTTGTTTTAATTATTGGTTTGTTATTGAGTTATGGGAGTTATGCCATGCTGGAGGTGCTCTTACAATTGAGTGATGCGGTGGGAATGAAAAATTATGTGTTTTGGGGGATGGGTAGTTTTAATCGGGTTAACTTTTATGCTTTAGGCGGTTTGGCTCTGATTAGTGTAGTTGGTTTTGGTTTTATGAAAAGATATGCATCTTGGTTAAATGTGTATGCTTTAGGGGATGCTGAATTAAAGTTGCTTACAAAGAAATCTGTTTCTTTTAACAAGCGTTTACTTTTACTTGTTTTTGGTGTTTGGATTGGTTTAATTACAAGTTTTGTTGGTCCAATTGCTTTTGTGGGTATTGTTGTTCCGAATATTTTGAAGTTGTTTTTTAAGACATCTAATGTGAATAAATTACTTCCTATGACGGTGTTGTTTGGGGCTATTTTGGTGTTGTTGGCTGATTTGATTGCTCGGGGTGCGCTGGGTGGCTTTATACTTCCACTTAATGCTGTTTTAAGTGTTTTAGGGGTGCCCGTTATAGTTTACTTTTTGATTAAACGAATATCAGGTGTTAGAAGTTAATAATTTACATATTGGTTATACGAAGGCTCTATTTGCTGACTCTTTTTCCAAAAGTTGGAGAAAAGGGGAAGTTGTTGTGTTGTTAGGTGATAATGGGGTTGGTAAATCCACTTTTTTGAAAACGCTGGCTGGTTTGGTACAGCCTATTTCTGGAGAGGTTGTTTCTAATTTTGAATCAATTGGATGGGTGGATTCATCCATTTCAAAAGGAGTTTATCTTTCAGTGGAAGATTTTTTAAGTTTTGGAGTGGACTCGTCTAGCGAGGAAAAAGAGGCTTGGTTAAGTAAGTTTGATTTGGCGATTCCGTGGGATCGGTTTTTGGATGAGTTAAGTGACGGTCAATTTCGTAAGCTTTGTGTGATTCGTCAGTTATTGAAAAAACCGGATGTGTTGTTTTTGGATGAGCCAACCGTGTATTTTGATATGAAAAGCAAATTGCATTTATCAGATATTATACATGAGTTAAAAAAGGATTGCTTGATTTTTTGTTCTACCCATGATCAGCATTTTGCGGATTCTATAAAGACGGATTTAATTTCTTTTTGATGAATGGTCCTAAAAAGGGTTATCTTCTTTCCAATTCAATGATTTCTACGTCATTACTTATCCCTTCTTCAGATATCTTTATTTTGACGGCTGTTTGTACTTTGTGAAATCCATGTTTTCCGCAGGCTCCAGGATTGATGTGAAGATGTTTTAAATCTTCATCATACATCACTTTGAGTACGTGTGAGTGACCGCATATAAAAATGTCAGGGCGTTCTTTTTGTATGAGATTTATGGCTTGTGGTTTATACCTCTTTGGATACCCTGCTATATGTGTGATGATTATTTTTTTTCCGTGAAGTTCGAAAATTTGATTTTTGGGATATTCGGCTTTAACCACATGATCATCAATGTTTCCTTGTACTCCAATTACGGGTTTGAGGGTATTTATTTCGTCCATAACCGAAATGTTACCGATGTCACCTCCATGCCATACCATGTCAACGGATTGAATATGTTTTTTTAATCGGGGGTCGAGATAGGAGTGTGTGTCCGAGAGAATAAGGATTTTTGTCATACGCGTGGTGTAAGAATGAATGTGTTTAATATTGCTTTATTCGCTTTCGAGTACATCGTATACGGGCCCTCGGAAGTAGGCAGAAAAAGGCTGGGCGATTTTAAACGTTTCTACGCAATAATTATTGAATTCGGATTTGCAAATCTCGATGTCTTGGACTTTATGATGGACAACAAAGTCTTTCATTTTTAAATGTTCGATTGCAGGGTGGTCTTTGTCAAATCCTTTAGGTGGACGAACAAGTCTGTTTCCTTCCACGGTTCCAAAAGCGCGGGTGAATGCGCTATGCGATATGATTTTTTCGTACGCTTTATGATTGTATGCGATTTCCTGACGAACGGATTTGAGGATTTCGGGTTGCGGACGCCAAATGCCACTTGCTAAAAGTGATTTATTATTGGGCTCAAGATGAATGTAGTATCCAGGATACATACTTTTTCTACCTCCTTTTGCAATGGAGGCGCTAAAATGGGTTTTGTATGGTGATTTATCCTTGGAAAACCGAACATCTTTAAAAATTCTAAAAATGGCATTTTTGGGTGTTGCCTCTGTAATAAATTCATCCATTTTGGACAGATCAAGAATAAGTTGCTCAACGAATGCAGCAAAATTATCCCTCGCGATTTCATATTTTTTTCGATGATCGTTGAACCAGTCTCTGTTATTGTTCTCTTGTAATTCGGTTAAAAAGGTTAAGGTAGATTGTTCAATCATTTCATAACGAGTTCAAGGTGAATGCCATTCTAAATTAATACTTTTGTGGTAACAATGATGATTCATTTAAACATAAAAATTCACGGAAGGGTTCAGCGTGTTGGGTTTAGAAACTTCACTGCACAAGTGGCCAATGAAAGAAGTATTAAAGGGTTTTGTAGAAATGAGCCCGATGGTACGGTATATGCCGAAATAGAAACTACTCAAATGAAAGCGGATGAGTTTTTAGAGTGGGTTTATAATGGCCCGGTTATGGCTCGAGTTTCTAAAATTGATGTGGAGCCAGGAGAAATTGTTGGGTTCAAATTTTTTGAAATTAGAAGATGATAGAGCTTGTTTATACAGTTTGTGCTTCTAAAGAGGAGGCTCGGATGATTGGTAAATCTTTGGTACGTGAAAAACGTTGTGCTTGTGTAAACATTATTCCAGGAATGGAATCCTTTTATTTTTGGGAAGGTGAGCTGGTGGAGGATCATGAGGTTGTTCTTTTGATTAAATCGATTCAGGGTAGTTTTACGGATTTAGCTAATCGAATAAAAGAACTGCATTCATATGATGTTCCTGCCATTTTTAGCTTAGCTTGTCAGGAAGCGGATAAACAATATTTAGCCTGGGTAAATGATCAAGTGAAATGAGTGCGACGTTTTGAGTGGGTGTAACGATAATTTTTTTGGGGAAATAAAGTATAATGAGGTATTTATTGAGGTTAGCATATAATGGTTTGACTTTTAATGGTTGGCAAATTCAACCTTCTTCTCCTTCTGTTCAGGAAACACTTGAGCAGAAGTTGAGCATGCTCTTAGGAGAGGAAATTAAAGTAACTGGGTGTGGCAGAACAGATACAGGTGTACATGCGAATGACTTTTATGCCCATTTTGATTGCGTAAAGGAGGGTTTAGATACAGAGCAATTACACTATAAGTTAAATGCGGTTGTTCCAAATTCGATTGTTATTAAAGCACTACGAGGTGTTCAAAAAGACTTTCATGCGCGTTTTAGTGCGACTGCGCGTCAATATCATTATTACATTACATTAGTTAAAAACCCATTTAATGAAAACAGGTGGTGGGTGCGTCAGTCGCTAGATGTGCATGCTATGCAAAAGGCGGCTAGTTTTATATTGGATTATTCTGATTTTACCTCTTTTTCTAAATTACATACGGATGCTAAAACGAATATTTGCGACGTGATGGAGGTGGAGTTGAATCTTATTGGGGAGGAGATAGTTATATCTATAACAGCCAATAGATTTTTAAGAAATATGGTTCGTGCAATTGTGGGAACTTTAGTGGAAATTGGTTTAGGAAAACGAAGTCCGGAGGATATGAAACGAATAATTGAAGCGAGAGATAGAGGAGAGGCAGGCGTGAGCGCTCCTGCTCAAGGGTTGTTTTTATCAGCCATTCAATATCCTGATGAATTGATAAAAGCGATAAGGTAACTGTGGGTAATTCGATAACGGGAAAAGCAATTGATGGTAAAGTACTCAAGCGTACGATGAAATATGTACGTCCTTTTCGAACAGCATTTTATGGTACTGCCCTTATTACCATATTACTGTCTTTTATGGCTCCTGTTCGTACTTACTTGATTAAGATTGCTGTTGATGATAAAATTCAGTTTGGTGATACAGAAGGGTTAAGGCAGATTATTTTAGTTTTACTTGGGTTGTTGGTTGTGCATGCGTTTATGCAGTTTTTACAATCTTATTTAGCGAATTGGTTGGGGCAAAGTGTTATTCTGAATATAAGGAAGAAACTTTTTAAGCATGTTGTTCAATTCAAATTAACTTATTTTGATAATACCCCGATTGGTGCTTTGGTTACAAGAGTGACAAGCGATATTCAAACTATTGCAGATGTTTTTTCTTCCGGGTTGCTAAATATCATTTCGGATATTCTGCAATTGATAATGGTTCTCGTATTTATGGTATACATCAATTGGAAACTAACTTTGATTGTTTTGATTCCTGTGCCTGTTTTAATTGTTTCGACGATTTTATTTAAAAAGGCCATCAAATCTGCATTTATTGAGGTGAGAAAAAATGTAGCTGCGATTAATACATTTATTCAGGAGCATGTTACGGGAATGAATATCGTTCAAATCTTTAATCGAGAGGAGGAAGAAATGAGACGGTTTAAGGAGGTGAATAAAAAACATCGTGATGCTTGGGTAAAAACGGTTTGGGCGAATGCTGTATTTTTTCCTGTTGTTGAGGTGTTGTCTGCGGGATCTATTGCTTTATTGGTGTGGTGGGGTGCGAAAGGTGTGATTTCGGGGTATGCCCAGATTGGTGATGTGATGGCGTTTATTTTATTTATCCATATGATTTACCGGCCTATTCGTCAATTAGCGGATCGATTCAACACGTTGCAAATGGGTATGGTAGCGGCTAATCGGGTATTTAATGTGTTGGATACTAATGAACATATATCGGACGAAGGATACGAGGCTGATATACAGGTGGAGGGACACATCTCTTTTAAGGAGGTTTCTTTTGCCTATAAAAAAGGGGTGCCGGTTTTAAAGAATTTATCTTTTGAGGTTGGTAAAGGCCAGGTTCTTGCGTTGGTTGGTGCAACTGGTGCAGGTAAGTCGTCAATTATTAACGTACTTACAAAGTTTTATGAAATTGACAAAGGCTCAATTTGTATTGATGGTGTAAATATCAATGATTTTACTTTGGAGCATTTAAGGAGAGTAACTGCTGTAGTGCTTCAGGATGTATTTTTGTTTGATGATTCAATTTTAAATAATATCACATTAAATAATACAGAAATCTCACGAGCGCGCGTAATAGAAGGAGCGAAATTAATTGGTGTACACGATTACATTATGGGGCTTGATGGTGGTTATGACTATCAGGTCAGGGAACGTGGGGCTGTTCTTTCTGTTGGACAACGTCAACTTTTGGCCTTCCTCAGAGCTTATGTATATAATCCTCAGATACTTGTTTTAGATGAGGCCACCTCCTCGGTGGATACGCACTCTGAACAATTAATTCAGCGGGCGATTGAAAAATTAACGGAAGGGAGGACGTCTATTGTAATTGCCCATCGTTTGTCTACAATTCAAAATGCAGATCAAATCATTGTTATGGATCAAGGGGAAAAGGTGGAACAAGGGACACATAAGGAACTTTTGGGGGCAGATGGTTACTACAAGCGTTTATTTGATTACCAATTTAAAAATGACGATCAATAGCCCCTCTTATCAAGTTTATTTTTGAACAATTCTTATTGCCTGTCGTTTATCAGGTTATATTTGCGGCTATGGGGATTCAGAATCAATTTATAAGGACGAACATGAAAAAAAGAATATTTTTTCTACTAAAAATTTTACTTCTATCTGTTCTTTTTTCTTGTTCTAGTGATCGGGTTAATCATTCCGATTACATCCCAACAGATGCATGTGCTGTTTTAAGCATAAATACGGAAGCGATTTTTAGTGATGCTTTTTTTGATTTGATTGCGCACAATGATTTAACGAATGATATCGCTAAGGGTCCATTGTCGGACTTAATTAAAGATCCTGCTAATGCTGGCATTCAGCGATTATCTAAGTACTATTTTTTTAGTGTTGGTTCAAGTTTTTTGGAAGGTAAAATAGGAGCTGTTCTCCCGTTAAATGATAATGAACTTCTAGCTACGTACATTGAGCAGCATTTCCCTTCCGTTGAGGTATTAACTGATCAGGGGTTTTTAGTTGCTGAGTTATCGTCTGAACACACTTTATTATGGGATGAAAATGCAGCGATTTACTTTTACAGTCCATTTGGTGGTGACTTAATCTCGGAAATGGAAACATTGTTTAAGCAAACAGAATCAACATCGCTTGAACATAAGGATTCTTCATTTCATTATGCCTTACGCAATTCATCCCATCTTTCATTATGGGTAAGTAACGATGATTTTCTAGCGTTTTTAGATGATGGTGTGAAGATGCTTAAGGACTATAGTTTTTTTGAGTCAATAGATATAAAGAAGGAGGATTTAACTGGTGCTAAGTCGGTTTTTTTAGCAAATTTCAATGAAGGGAGAATTGAAGTACAACAGAAACAATATCTAAATCCCACTCAAATGGCTGTGTATAAAGGGTTTGATAAAGCAAACAATATTAAGAATTTAACTGGCGTTGTTCAACAAGCGTATCCTTTGGCGCTTTTTACCACATCGTTAAAATCGGAAGGTTTACTAGATATGCTTAAATTTTATCGTGTAGATAAGGCCTGGGATGCTGCTTTAATGAATTCTCCCATTAAATTTAAAATGGGTCAATTGGCACAGTTTTTTAAGGGCGATGTATTGGCAGCGTTAAACGGAGTGGATACGGTTAAAAAAATGATTAAAACGGTGGACATGGATGATGAGGGAAATGATCTTGTGATTACACAGGAGGTAAGTGAGCCCGTTCAGCAAATTAATTTGGCTATGAGTTTAAAGGATCCTGACAATTTTCAAGGAGTATTGAAGTCAATTAGTGGTGATTTGCCAAAAGTTAATGGCTTCTCGAGTTTAAATGGAACACTTTTTTTCTCTGTAGTAGATGAAAAATTCTTGTTGACAACTACACCGCAGGGTATTGAGGAACTGAAAACTATGTCAAGTAAATTGAGTCCTGAACTTGATACGCTTGTTGGGAATAATCGAACAGCAGCGTATATTGACTTTAATGCGCTTTTTGAGGTTTTGAAACACGAGAGCCCTTTGTTTTTACATAAGTTCAATAATCTTGATCATCTTGTTTTTTCAGAGCAAGGCGTTTACGATGTGGGGGTTGTTGAAGGAAAGATGGTGATTTATTTTAAGAATAATGACAATGGATTGATTTCTACGATTAAATTAATTTCTGAGGCGGGAACGCTTGTTCAGCCTGTGATTGAATGGATGATGTAAATGGAGATCAAATTACTAAATATTGTTCCATCTCCTTTGTTAAGTTCCTACTCACAATCATCCCTATTATGGGGAAAGAATGTGGTGCTTAATGCAGGGGAGTGTATCCATATTTCTGCGCCTTCTGGTACTGGAAAATCAACGCTATTAGGTGTGTTGTATGGAACACGAACAGATTTTACTGGAGAATTATTGATCAATGATTATCCTGTGGAGGATTGGAGTCCTTTACGTGCTAAAAAAATTGCGATTGTTTTTCAAGACTTAGAATTATTGGATGATTTAACAGCGCTTGAAAATGTGCAATTAAAAAATCAGTTAACGGCACACTTATCGGATGCTGAAATTCATGCACTATTTCAGGAGATGGATGTTCAGGATTTAATTAATCGGAAAGTGCTCTTGCTGTCGAGAGGTGAGCGACAGAGAGTTGCAATAATAAGGGCGCTTTGTATGCCTTTTGAATGGTTGCTTTTGGATGAGCCTTTTAGTGCGCTTGATGAGGAGAACACTAAAAAAGCGATAGGGTTAATTCATCGTTTTGTAAAAAGAAATAATGCTGGGATGCTGGTGTCTAATCTATTTAAGGATACTTATTTTAAATATGATCAATATTTAACGATTGCATAATGAGGAGGGTTTCTGTTGCTAAAATATTGTTTCAGGGAAAGTCCAAAAGTAAATTGGTTTTAACCGGGATAGGAATGCTTATTAGTATGTTGATTATTTCATCGGTTTTTCAAATCTATTCTGATTTCGGTTCTTTATTAAATGAAAATAAAAAGGAAGGTGCTTTTGAGTATATTCAAATTTCTAAGGAAATAGGTGTTTCTACGGCGCTGGGTTTAAGTTCCTCTAAGTTTTCAAAAAAAGAAGTGGATAGAATAAAGTCTCAATTGTTTGTTGAGGATGTAGGTGAGTTGTGGAGTAATGATTTTAGGGTGTATGGAAAATTTGCAGGAAATGCTTTTGATATGTTTTTTACCTCCATTGAGGATGATTTTATTGACGCTGATTTAGATGATTTTACATGGCGGGAAGGTCAGCAAGAGATTCCTGTGATTATTTCCAATCAGTTTCTCACTATTCTAAACCATGCCGTTTTACCAAGTCAAGGCCAACGACCAATTCCAAAGGTGGCAATAAAACAAGCTTCAGTAGATTTAACATTGTCTAAAAAAGGAAAATGGCTAAAACATCGAGCAAGAGTTGTGGGTTTTTCAGATCGAATTACCAGTGTGTTGGTTCCTAAAAACTTCCTGGATTATGCCAATGAGGCATTGTCAGGTTCTGTTGTTCAAGATGTCTCAATGGTGGTTTTAAAAGTAAGTGACGCATCGAGTAAGGAATTGAGAAGCTTTTTAAGAGCAAACGATTATGAGGTGGAGGGAGAATTGCCATTATTGGATAATGCTAAATTGTTGTTAAAGGTTGCATTAGGCGTTCTATTTGCTTTTGGGATTATTATTTTGGGGGTTAGCGTCTCATTAAATTTAGCTCAGTTTCAATTGCTTGTCCTGGAGAATAAAGAGCGGATTAAAATGTTGGTGTTGTTGGGGTACTCTCCAAAATCAATCATTCATTCCATCCTTAAGACGGGCTTTTTGAATATGGGAGTAACTGTATTACTTGTTTTGTTGAGTGTACTCCTTCTTTTTAATAGGGTACATGGTGTAATGGTGGATGCAAAATTAGGGTACCCAGAACTTCATTTGGTTACCTTTTTAATCCCTCTTGTAATTGCTGGGGTTATTATGTTTGGAGTAAAAAGAAAATTGAAAAAATTAGTTTGTTGATTTTGGTTTGTTTTTAACAACAATCATTACACCAAATTTACCTCCTTTGTCATGATGGTTTTGTGAAGGTATGTAGGCTCTTGAAATAGAACCATCCAGATAAAGTGCATTTACGCATCCTTTTTGTTTAAAGAAATTTGCAAAATCATAGAAGTTTATTTTTTCTGATGAAATGGCGAATAATGGATTCCCATTAGGAAGTATACCAACGCCATTTCGGATGTGAGTATTTTTTGATCCCTTTACAAATTTTGGATGAAAGTTTCCATTAATGAGTAGGAGTGGTCCCGATTGGGTAGCGTAATTGATGGTGGTGTCCAATTTGAAATCAATGGTTGGTGAAATTTTCGGGCATTGATTTTGAAGGTAGAAAATTCCGTTTGGTTGCATGTAGAAGTTGCCATATGCATGTTCTGTTTTGTTCACGGGGGTGATGACTTTACCGTTTTCGATATAAAGCCCTAATGGGTTTTGTTTTACGGTATACATTCCTGCGTTCATAATCATAGAAATAGTGGTGTCTTGATTCAAAACACGACCAATATTGCTGTACAATTTATGGTTATGGTCTTTCCAAACAAGTTCAACTTTTTCGCGTGTAAGATCTACTTCATAAGAAAGTATGTTTTTCGCATGTTTTTTTTCGCTTGGAGAGAGGCATATTAAGATGGAAAGGATGATTGCGATCATGTTTTTCATAAGGGACAGGTGTTTAATCAAGGGATAGCTATTAAATGTGTGGGTTAGTAAATCGTGAATTTCTGTTCAAATACATTACCTTTTTGATCCACTAATTTTAATTGATGTTCACCTTCTTTTGGTTGTACACTAATTTGGTGTAGGGTTTCCGTAGTACCCACAAATTCATCATCGATGTGCCAAAAGATAATGCCGTCTTTTTCACGATGAGTGGCTTCAAAATTTACTTTTTCTAGTTTGCCTTCTAGGTTTACAGGAAGATGTATTTTACTTATTTTTTTAGGATAGATAATTTTCATGATGCCTGAATGAGTTTGAATACCGCACAGGTCTAAAAAAGGCGGTGGAGATTTGTAGTTTGCATGAACGGTTTTGTAATAATGCTCCATAAGACCAGGTAATACAAACCATTTTTCTTTTACCATTTCATACACATTGTAGCAATCACTAGTGACCTGATGCGTTTTCTCTTTGTTTAAATGAATTGTTTTGTGGTAGATGCATTTAGGAACATCATTTGCTCTTTGGTTTAATTTTATGTTTTGTGTAATTGGACAATGTTCACTGGATCTGTAACCACTTGATGCACAAATTGAAATGGGTTTGAAATCGGTGAGTGGTTCATTGAACCATGTGGTTTCGGGCAATAGATTAAATACGTCAAAAAGTACAGGGGCAGCTGCCTGAACACCAATTATACCTGGTCGGCCTTGACCTGTGGAGTTTCCCACCCAAACACTTACCACGTATTCAGGGGTAATGCCAATTGCCCATGCATCTCTAAAACCAAATGATGTCCCCGTTTTCCAGGCCACTTTCCGCGAGCTGTTAAATACTTTCCAATTGGATTCGTTTCCGGGTCGAATTACTTCAAGCATTGAATTCAAGGTAAGATACAAGGCACCTTGTCCAAAATTTGAGGCACCCTTCTCTGTTATTTTTCCCGGAAAAACAGAGGTGCGGGGGAATTCACTTTGTTCTTTTATTTGCGTAGCATGCCATGCCATCATTCTGTAGGCGTTATTTAAATCCCATAGGTTTGTTTCTGCCCCTCCGAGAATTAAGGATAATCCATAGTGATTTGCTGATTTGTCAATAGTGGATATAGGGAGAGATTGAAGCTTATGGTAGAAATTGTTGAGCTCCACTTTTTCTAATAATCGTACAGCCGGAATGTTTAAAGACTGCGCTAAACTTTTATTGGCAGGAACAGCACCGGCATAGGTTTGGGCATAGTTTTGTGGGGTGTATCCTTTGTAATAGGTGGGGACATCAGGAAGTAATGAATGTGGCGTTATATACCCTTCGTCAAAAGCTTGACAATATAAAAAGGGTTTTAAAATACTCCCTGAGCTTCTTGGTGCATTAATCATATTGACAGCCTCGTTGTGATTGAAGCCCATGCCAACAACATTTCCATTGTAGCTGATTATTTTTCCAGTGCGTACATCTGTAACAATGACAGCTACATTATTTATGTTGTTTCTTCTGAGTTTTGTAGCGTGTCTTTTGATTAGTTTGTTTACGCTTGTCTGCAGTCCGTAATGAATTGATGTTTTATGCTTAGAGCCTTGAGTTTGAGCAATGTTGTTTAATAAATGAGGAGCATGCTGAGGAAGAGGGTGTGGTTTCTTGGGAAGTTGCTCAATTAAACTGAGTTGATGTTCCTCTGGGGTGATGATTTTTTTTTCCAGTAGTTTTTTTAAAAGTTTATTTCGTTTTGCAAGCAATAAATTGTGATTTTTTCCAGGGAAAATTAAACTGGGCGCATTGGGAAGAACGGCTAAGGTAGCGGATTGAGCCCATGTAAGTTCATGCGCAGGTTTTCCATAATATCGCCAAGAGGCTGTTTCTAATCCAACCACATTCCCACCAAATGGGGCATAGGTTGAATAATAGTTTAATATGTCATTTTTACTTTCTGCAACTTCTAATCGAGTGGCCCAAAGGATTTCAATGAGTTTTTGCCAGAGTGTTCTGGGTGGGTTTTTTCGCATTAATCGAACTGTTTGCATGGTGATCGTGCTTCCACCTGAAACCACTTTGCCTGCAGATAGATTTTGATATAGCGCCCTTCCTATGGCGGGCAAACTAATTCCCCAGTGTTTTTCAAATCGTTTGTCTTCAAACTGAATAATGCACTGTTTAAATTTTTCGGGAACTGAATCGGTGAGCGGAAATCGCCATTGACCATCCTCTGCAATTCGCGCACTCAGTAAATCGCCATTACTGGATTCAATAATGGTGCTTGTAGGGAATTTAAAATAAGTGGAGGGGAGGCAAAAGAGCCAATAAATGAAAAGTAGGGTAAAAAGACTAGTAAAAGCCTTAAACCATTTGTTTTTATGTGCTTTTCTCCATCCCACAATACCAAGTTAATTCAAATCTGTTAAGAAATGATTAGAGATTATTATTTGTTAAACTCCCGAGCAGTTTGATGTGTTTTTAACGATTATTTGACTTCATCATATTCATGCTGATAAAGAAGATGTTTTTTATCTTCGGTTAAAAAAAAGATGAACAATTTTTTATGTTTAATAATTATTTTTTCCTTGTTATCGTGTAATAAAAATGAGAGTAAGGAAGTGCAAGAAGAACAATTAATTGTTCATTGTGAAAGTAATAATATTGTAAAATTTTCAAAAGACGAGTTTATATTTATACCTAATATTTACTCTCCAAACGCTGATGGTATATGTGATTTGATTTGTATAAAATCAAAGCCAAAAATGACAAATCTCAATTTTGTTTTGAAGAATGAAATGGGAGAGGAAGTGTATGCCTCAACTAAAGATAGTTCGGTTATATGGTGTACGCCTTATGACGATAAGCAGTCATTTATAAAAGACGAGAAGTTGACTTTTGAACTAAATTGTAATTTGGGAAATCATACTGTTTCAAAGACAGGTATTATCACATTAGCTAGAGATCCTTACGAAGACTCTCCTTTAAATATAAAATATTGTGACTCTTGTTATTTTGGAGATATGCTTGATATTTGGAATACAGATACCTTTAAGCTAGTACAAACCCACGAAATACTAATATGCGATACTGAACCATAATACCAAAACAGTTGAAATGATATTTAGATGAAAACATGGATCCCCATGTTTAATTAAATTTCTGCTTTATTCATGCCATTAAACTAAATACAGCGGGAATTTTATGAATTTTCAACCTATTTGGTTGAAGTTTGGAAATCGGCATTGTTTGAATGATTTCATTTTCTTGATTAATATTTGCAGCGATAGAAATCCTAGTTGAAGGAGCGCAAAACGCTTTAAGGTTTTCTAAAAGTTGAGAGTTTCTAAAAGGAGTTTCAATAAACAGTTGTGTCTGATTATATTTTTTACTTAACGCTTCTAAATCTTTAATTCTGTTCTTTAACTCTTTTTTGTCTTTTGGTAAATACCCAACAAAGCTGAACGATTGGCCGTTAAATCCACTTGCCATCAAGGCTAGTAATATAGAGGATGGACCAATTAAAGGGATTACTTGTATTCCTTTTTTATGGGCTTCATGTACTACCTGAGCGCCGGGATCTGCTACGCCGGGGCATCCCGCTTCACTTATTATACCTACTGAATTTCCTTCAAAGAGTGGGGCTAAAAAACTATTAATTTCTGATTCAGGAGTATGTTTATTGAGTGTTTCGAAAGCTAAATCACGAATGGCTTTTGGGTGATCAGCTGCACGCAGAAATCTTCTGCTTGTTTTCTCATTTTCTACAATGAAATGATCCAAGGAGTGCACTGTTTGAAGCGTGTGTTTTGGAAGTACGTCCTTTGGAAGGTTTTCTCCGATTGGACAGGGTATAAGATATAAAACACCTTTATTCATACTCTTTCATTAAGTTTTTAGCGATCTCTTCGCATGCTTCATTGAGTAAATCAAAAACGAGCTGAAAGCCATCATTCCCATAATAAGGGTCAGGGACACTTTTGTTTTGATCAGGGTATGGTTCATTCAGGATCATCTTTATTTTATGATGGTGCTTTTCGGGAGACATGTGAAGTAAATTTTGGTAGTTTGTCTCATCCATCGCATAAATGATGTCGAATTCTTCAAAATCTGAAGGAATTACTTTTCTGGAACGCTGATTAGAGATGTTAATTCCATTTTCCTTTGCATTAGCGATTGATCTACTATCGGGCAATTCACCATCATGCCACCCACTTGTGCCGGCACTATCAACTTGAATGTTTAACTCATATTTCAATACTTTTTCTTTCATTACTCCTTCAGCCACAGGAGATCGACAAATATTGCCTAAACAGACCATCAATATTTTCATATTGCGAAAATAAGGATATTATTTTACGAGAGAGATGCGGCTGTTAAGGCCTGTTTTTGTGATAAAAACCTTTTCAAGGGATGAGTGTATAAGAGGGTGTGAATTTTTTAAAAAATAAGCCATGGATTCAGGTTCTAAAATATTTTTAATTGTTGCTCTATTCATTATTATGATAGGGATGGGCTTGAGCCTTACAACCGCTGATTTTAAGCGCGTGTTACGTTTTCCTAAAGCTGTTTTTATTGGGTTTTTGAATCAAATTATTCTTTTACCGCTGATTGCTTTTGGTTTGACTCAATTTTTTGATGTATCGAACGAAATTGCGATTGGAGTTATGATTTTATCGGCTTGTCCTGGTGGGCCTACTTCAAATTTAGTAACCCATCTAGCCAAAGGAGATACCGCATTATCGGTAACCTTAACTGCTGTGAATAGTGTTGTTACGATTATTACAATTCCAATTATTGTCAATTTTGCTTTGGGTGAATTCACCTCTTCTGGTGATGAAATCGTTTCTCCCGTAAAAGATATTATAGGAGCTTTACTTGCAATTATAGCGGTTCCATTAACAATAGGAATGATTGTGAAAAACAAAAAGCCAGATGTTGCTGCAAGAATGGATAAACCTGTACGAATAGCAAGTACATTAATTATTATTCTGGTTATTGTAGGTATTGTTATTAAGGAACGTGCTCAGTTAGTGGAAAGAGTTTCTGAATCATTTGCGATTGTTTTTACATTAAATGTTGCCACGATGCTCCTCGGGTATATCACTGCGCGTTTTGCTCGATTGAGTTTTAAACAAGCCTTGGCGATTTGTCTGGAATCGGGTAACCAAAATGGAACATTGGCTATTCAGATTTCTTCACTGATTAATATAGCGTATGGTTTTCCTGCAGCAGTGTATAGTTTGTTTATGTACTTTACGGCATCAATTCCAATAATGATTGGGTTAAAAAAGGCAAAAGAAGAGGTGTGAATTTCATCTTGTGAGGAATTGATAGACTATGAGAATTAGGTTTTTCAGCAAAAAAAACGCTATCTTTGCACCGTTATTGGCCTTGTAGCTTAACTGAATAGAGCACCTGATTACGGCTCAGGAGGTTCGGGGTTTGAATCCCTGCGAGGTCACAAAGAAGCTCAGCATTAGCTGGGCTTTTTTTGTGTGAGGGATTCAAACCCCGAAGTCCCACGCACCTTCAGTTTTTTCAAAACTGCTTTCGATAAACCGAAACTATACCGAAAGTCCAAAGGGACTTTCTCCTCCAAACATCGTTTCTGCGAGGTCCCAAATAAAAAGGGTAACTGGTTGATAAATAAACTGTTGCCCTTTTTTGGTTTTAGAGTTTACCCAGTTTTTTACCCACAAAACCTCTATTTACTTAATTAATCAGTTATTGTTTTAATTTAGTTCTATGAAAAAAGTTTTATCATTATTTTTTGTGGGTTTATTTCTTGTTGCTTTTTCTCAAAAAGAGGAGAAGCAGACTGATTTGGAAAAAGAAAATCTAAAGGGAAAGGTTAAATCAGTAACTGAAACTCAATATAGATCCGTTGAAAAATTCGGAGAGCTTCAAAAAGCCAATTTATATGAGAAATATACTTTTAAATACGATTATAAAGGAAATAAAACAGAATTTGCTGATTATAACTCAGATGGGTCTTTAGAACAGAAGGAGACTTGGAAGTACGATGATAATGGAAATAAAATAGAATGGGCTAAGTATAAATCACATGGGTCTATATATTGGACAGACACTTCCAAGTACGATAAGAAAGGAAATCAAATAGAATGCGCTACGTACAACTCAGATGGGTCTTTAACTCGGAAAGACACTTACAAATATGATGAGAAAGGAAATCAAATAGAGAATGTTCATTATAATACAAATGATTCATTGATTAATAATACAAAACACACCTACACCTACAAGTACGATAATAATGGAAATAAAATAGAATGCGCTACGTACAACTCAGACGGGTCTTTAAATTATAAATATATTTACAAGTACGATGAGAAAGGAAATAAAATAGAAAGGGCTTGTTATTATAGGTCTACCTTATATATTAATGTCACTTGGAAGTACGATGAGAAAGGAAATAAAATAGAATATGCTGAATATAAATCAAATGGGTCTTTAAGATTAGAGACTTGGAAATACGATGATAAAGGAAATAAAATAGAGTATGGTCGTAGTGATTTAAAGGGATCTTTAGAATCGAAAAAAGTTTACAAATACGATGATAATAGGAATCAAATAGAAGATGCTTGGTATAACTCAGATGGGTCTTTAAGAGATAAAAGCACCTTCAAATATGAGTACGACTCAAAAGGTAATTGGACAAAACGTGTATCTTATTTAGCCCAAAGCGAAATAACAAAACCCTACCAAATAGCGGAACGAGAAATCCAATACTACGATTAATTCACTTCTTTTATGGTGTTTAAAAAATAGACTCCTTTAAAAGATGTAAAAACTCTTTTTTACAAATTGTAATTATGATGAACGGTGAACATTCGCGGCAGGAAATCATTAAATTTGTATCCGATGAGTTCAACAAAATATATCCTTGTGGAAGTTTTGTTTCCTTTGTTTTTAGCAGGGTGTATTTATTTACTTTTTCGACCTGAAGGTACTGTTGTTTACAGATTAACGGATGCTTTGGGATTTATTGAATTGGTTGATGTATTTCGGCTTAGGTATAGTCCATCTGGTTTGCCAGAGTGGTTTGTATATAGTTTACCGGGAGGGTTATGGTTGTTAGCTTTCCAAAATATACTTACTTGGGCAAATAAATTTAAAGGGAAACGATTAGTCTTTTTTGTTTTTTCTGCGTTATTGATTGGGGTTGGTCTTGAGGTTGCGCAGGCATTTCATTTTACAGATGGTAGGTTTGATTGGATAGATCTTCTATTTTATGTTGGTGCCACTGTTGTTGCCTTTTCTAATGTGTGGTTGGTACAAAAGAAATGGCAGCTTTATACAGAAAGCGCGGTTTCTTCTCGGTTAATGGGAGGTGTGTTTGTGCTTTTTACTGTGATAATTTATCTGGCAGATATTATATAAAGCGCTATACAATACCCTTCTTAAATTTTAAGTTATCTTTAATCCATGCCGATTGAACAACAATATATTAATCATTTTTCTCGCTTTGGTATGATTGCTCAGCAGGTGGTTGAAGGCTTTTTAACAGGGTTGCACAAAAGTCCATTCCATGGTTTTTCTGTGGAGTTTGCTGAACATAAAATTTATAACCAAGGCGATTCTACAAAGAATATTGATTGGAAATTATATGCTCGGACAGAAAAGCTTTTTTTAAAGGAGTTTGAGGAAGAAACAAATGTGCGTTCAACGGTCATTGTTGATATTTCAGGTTCAATGAATTTTCCTAAGGCCTCTAACCGTTCTGTTGATTCATTAAATAAGTTGGGGTTTTCAGCTTATGCTGCGGCATCTATTTTATTTCTTTTAAATAAACAAAGAGATGCATCGGGAGTTGTTTTGTTTGATGAGACGGTAAGATTGCATTCGGAAATAAAAGGGAGTAAAACACATTTAACTTATTTAATTCAACAATTAGAAAATGTACTGAGTAATGAGTTTAAAGGGAGTGGTGTTTCTCATCTCTCTGATTGTTTACATCAAATTGCCAGTCAAAGTCCAAAAAGAGGGATGGTAACACTATTCACGGATTTCTCTTTTCATTCTCATAAAGAAGATTTAGATAACATATTGCAAGCGCTTCAGCATTTACGCTATAATGGTAATGAGGTGTTAATTTTCAATGTGCTTGATAGGGGGTTGGAGGAGGAGTTTAATTTTGGTAATCGCCCACATAAATTTGTGGATTTAGAAACGGGGAATGAAATAAAAATGACACCAATGGATTTTAAGGAAAAATATCAATCAGAGAAGTCCAGACAATTAAGGTATATCAAAGAGAAACTATTGAATTTCGGTATTGAATATGTTGAGGCCGATATCAATGATGGTTTTACATCTGTTTTAGAAAATTATTTGGTGAAAAGGTCTTTACTGTAGTGTTTTTTAGTTTTTGGTTGAATTTTTATTTTGAGGTTTCCAATCTTTAGTTACGTATATTTTTACAATAAAATTTCGATTGCCTTGTTCGTAGTATTCTAATTTAATGTCTTGACCTTCATTACAAATTACTCCTCCATTTACACATGCATGATGATATCCTGCTATCCTGTGGTAATCTGAGAAAAAAAATGTTTTACCTGCTAGAGAGAAGGATTCATAGGAGCTATGGTCAGCCATGTTTAATGGATTAAAATCATCTACTTTCCCCTGAATGGTTTGTGTGGCGCCATCTTCTATTGTTTTTACAATATGATTGTATTCCAAGTATTGAATAAAACCAGAAATCGACCCCAGAAGTATGGCTAAACATGCGGTAACGATAGTGAATAATTTATATTTTTTGATCCCCTTTTTATAAATGTAAAAAAGCAATAGAGTACCTCCCATGGGTATAATCATTTTCTCAGCTAACGAAAATGAATTTGGATCAGTAATATAGTCGTATATCAGTATGTATTTTTCCATAGTCATTCATGCTTACCAAAGTAGAAAGAATGTGCATTTTTTAATTGTTAGTCAAAATCTAAAACGGCTTGTGCCGATCCATCGCTATCCTGTTGATCAGGTGATATTTTTTCTTGTTCTGTTGTTGCCTCTTTTTCAGGTGCAGGCAATGGTTCGAGGATATTAATGACTTTAATATTCCCTGTCGTTAATCGATTTCCAATAGCTTTAAGTCCTTTCACAGCAATAAATTCTTCCAGATTTACTTTTTCTGGGTCTTTCGTATTTCCTTTTACTTTTCTAAAGATGAGTTCGATCATAGGTTTCCAGTCGGTGGAAGCAATCTCTAGGTAAGATTTCTCATGTTCGGTAATAAACAATACTTTTCTGTCGGTTACTTCAACTAAAAATCGTTTTACATTGAATTGCTCTTTCTCTCCATCCCAGTAAACTGCACTAATGGGTTTTTCGGGATGAAGTTTTTCGATATGAATCATTTCCTCATTGAAGTGGGTGGAAAGATCGAATCCATGGAGTTTATAGGTCCCGTCTGAATTAATGGTGAGTATTTTATCTTCACCCTTAAATTCTCCCAGAAGCTGACCACGTTGATCTGTATTAAGTCTTCTTACTGTGTCGTCATACCAAATTTTACGTGCTGCTAGTGTACTGATTCCTGCTTCTTTGAGTACTACTTTTTTTACAGGGTATTTCGATAATGTATTTCCTTGTGTTGCTCTTCCTTTGATGGCTAGTTGACTGAAATCATAGTCAAAATTAAATTTTTTAATGCCAGGTATAGGCTTTAGAATCACGTTTACAATTTCGGCTTCTCCATTTGGGTTGGCTGTGAAATATAATACTTTAGAACCTGGAGTTCCTTTGGTTACATGATATTCTTTGTCCCGTGTTATGGAGTTGACAAAGAACCGTTTTACCATAATTTTACCTTTTTTTCCATCTTGATAAATCGCGTTGTAAACGGTTCGTGTATCTCCTTTTTTCCATACGTTAATGTGCAGGATATTTTTGCCAAAAAAGGCTTTGCTTTGTATTTTTGACACCATCATTTTACCGTCCTGAGTAAAAACAATAATGTCGTCAATGTCTGAACAGTCCGCGACAAATTCATCTTTTTTCATTCCGTATCCCGCAAAACCTTCTTGCTTATTTACATAGAGTTTCTGATTGGCAACAACTACTTTTGTAGCTACAATGTTTTCAAAAGTTCTAATTTCTGTTTTACGCGTTTTATCGGCTCCGTATTTCTTTTTTAAGGTTTTAAAATAGTCTACAGCATAATCAATGATGTGTTCTAAATGATGTTTGATTTCTGCAATTTCATCCTCAATTCGTTTAATTGCCTCATCGGCTTTAAACGAATCAAATTTTGAAATTCGTTTAATTTTAATTTCGGTAAGTCGAACGATATCCTCTTCGGTAATTTCTCTGTGAAATAGTTTCCTATAGGGATTTAAACCTTGATCTATTGCGTGAATTACTGCTTCCCATGTTTCGCATTCTTCAATGTCTCGGTATATTCGTTTTTCAATGAAAATTCGCTCTAAGGAACTAAAATGCCACTGCTCATTGAGTTCTCCAAGCCTTATTTCGAGCTCATTGATTAATAGTTGCTTTGTAGATTCTGTGTTTCGTTTTAAAATTTCCGAAACACCTATGAAATGAGGTTTATCTTCAGAAATAATTCCTGAGTTTGGAGAAATACTGGTTTCGCAATCGGTGAACGCATAAAGTGCATCAATCATTTTATCTGGTGAAATGTTTGGTGCGAGATGAATGATGATTTCTACATTTGCTGAGGTATTGTCCTCTACTTTTTTGATTTTTATTTTTCCTTTTTCATTGGCTTTCAGTATGCTATCAATAAGGGATCCTGTTGTGCATCCAAAAGGAACTTCGGTAATAACGAGTGTTTTTTTATCCGCTTTTACAATTTTTGCTCTGCATCGAATTTTACCTCCTCGGATCCCGTCGTTATAATTGCTTACGTCAATCATCCCTGCAGTTGGGAAGTCAGGATAAATAGGCATGTTTCGCCCTCTGAGTCGCGCAATAGAGGCATCAATGAGTTCATTGAAGTTATGTGGCAATATTTTACATGAAAGGCCAACTGCAATTCCTTCTACTCCTTGTGCAAGTAATAAAGGAAATTTAACTGGAAGAGTTTCTGGCTCTTTATTTCTACCGTCGTATGAGTCTCTCCATTTGGTTGTTTTTGGATTGAACACAACTTCCAAGGCAAATTTTGTTAACCGGGCTTCAATGTATCGCGCCGCTGCTGCACGATCTCCTGTTAGGACGTTACCCCAATTCCCTTGTGTATCAATGAGCAGATCTTTTTGACCAATATTCACCATTGCGTCGGTTATACTCATGTCTCCGTGCGGGTGATATTTCATCGTGTTTCCAACAACATTGGCTACTTTGTTGTATCGTCCGTCTTCCATTTCTCGCATCGAATGCAGAATCCTTCTTTGTACGGGTTTTAATCCGTCGTTTAGATGCGGAACGGCTCTTTCGAGAATGACATAGGATGCGTAGTCTAAAAACCATTCTTTATAAAAACCTGAAATAAGGGTGGCGTTTCCCATAGTTGAGCTTTCATCTCCACCGTTGATAGGATTGTTTGCATCCGGAGTGGAATTTTCTTCTAAATGGTCATTGCTGTTGTTGTCGTTTTCACTCATTGTTTTTGTTCAATGTTGTGCGTTTAAAAAGTACTTTCACTAAACGCATATTGTATGTTTTATCAATGTCTCCAAGGGATCATTTTAGGCGGCTTCGTCTTTTTTTTCCTTTTTTAACATCTCGGATAAATCTTCTTCCACTTTTAGGTTTTCAATGATGAAGTCTTGACGATCTTTGGTGTTTTTTCCCATGTAAAACGTTAACATTTCATCAATTTTTGAATCTTTTCCAATCACAATTGGATCGAGTCGAATGGCCTCTGGTGATATAAATGCGCCAAATTCTTCAGGGCTAATTTCTCCAAGACCTTTGAAGCGGGTAATCTCTGGTTTTTTGCCAAGTTCTGCAATGGCTCTTTGACGCTCTTCGTCAGTATAACAATACCGCGTTTCTTTTTTGTTCCGAACTCTGAATAATGGGGTTTGAAGAATATACAAGTGCCTGCGTTGAATCACTTCAGGAAAAAATTGCAAGAAAAAAGTGATTAATAGAAGTCGAATATGCATTCCGTCCACATCGGCATCTGTTGCGATAACAATTTTTTCATACCGCAAATCATCAACACTATCTTCGATGTTCAATGCTGCTTGAAGGAGATTAAACTCTTCATTTTCGTATACTACTTTCTTCGTGAGTCCATAGCTGTTTAGCGGTTTACCACGTAAACTAAACACGGCTTGCGTGTTGGCATTTCTTGATTTGGTAATAGACCCTGAGGCTGAATCCCCTTCGGTTATAAACAACATGGTTTTAGAGGAGTCTTCCTTACCATCCTGAGCGTGAATTCTGCAGTCGCGTAATTTTTTATTGTGTAGTGAAGCTTTTTTAGATCGCTCTCGCGCTAGTTTTCTGATGCCTGAGAGTTCTTTTCTTTCCTTTTCTGCCTGTTGAATCTTTTTAAGTATTTTTTCGGCAGTTTGGGTGTTTTTGTGAAGATAGTTATCGAGTTCTTGCTTTAAAAAATCTCCAACAAAGGCCTTCATTGACTGCCCCCCAGCTTCCACCTCTGTTGATCCTAATTTTGTTTTTGTTTGTGATTCAAAAACGGGCTCCATAACTTTTACGGACACTGCAGCGACTATACTTTGTCTTACATCTTGAGCGTCGAAATTTTTCCCAAAAAACTCTCGAATTGTTTTCACCACAGCTTCTCGGAAAGCACCTTGATGGGTTCCGCCTTGCGTGGTGTGTTGGCCATTTACAAATGAATAATATTCCTCTCCATATTTTTTGGCGTGAGTAATGGCTACCTCGATATCGTGACCTCTTAAGTGTATTGTATCGTATAAGGCATCTGCCGAAAGGTTGGCTTCCAATAAATCCTTTAGTCCATTTTCACTTTTGAACTTTTGTCCGTTGAAGTTGATGGTTAGTCCGGGGTTGAGGTATACATAATTCCATAACATTGTTTCAACGTGTTCTACGCGGTATTTATAATTCTTAAAAATGGAATTATCAGCAATAAAACTTGTTTTAGTCCCTTTTCTGTTTGTAGATTCTGAAATGGGTTGGTCATCAATGACTTCTCCGTTTTCAAAGACTACGCTTTTTTGTTTTCCATCTCTACATGAAGTAACCTCAAACCAAGTAGATAATGCATTTACTGCTTTTGTACCTACTCCGTTGAGGCCAACGGATTTTTTAAAGGCTTTTGAGTCGTACTTTCCACCCGTGTTTATTTTAGAAACACAATCAATAACCTTTCCTAGAGGAATTCCTCGTCCAAAATCACGTACAGATACTTTCTGATCGCGAATTTTAACTTCAATGACTTTTCCGTTTCCCATCACAAATTCGTCAATGGAATTATCCAATACTTCTTTTAAAAGTATATATATTCCATCATCGGCTTGTGTACCATCTCCAAGTTTACCAATGTACATCCCAGGACGCAAACGGATGTGTTCTTTCCAATCGAGGGATCGAATGTTATCCTCAGTATATTCAGCCATAGAAAAATGAGTTTTAGCGTAAGTATTAAATATAGCTAAAAACCAATGATAACAGGTGTTTGAAGGGTTTTTTTATTAACAATTACCCTTTGAAATAGGTGAAAAATCTATATTCTGAGGTGAAATAGACAAAATCTTGAGATAATAGGATGGATATCGAGGAAAAGCTGTTGTGTTGTGTTTTTCGATCGAGAAAAAGGATTTAGTGCATAATGAACGGTTTAAGCGCGTCCAAAGCGTAATTTGTTTCATTTGTGGACGAAACAAAAAATGAGAAAAAACAGTAATATTTTCTACATTTATTTCAGGATTCTTAAAAAGTAAAACGGTGAGAATGAAAATTGATTTGGAGGCTGAAAAGAAGGAGATTTTAAAGCGATATCGAAAGTTATTACGGTTGGCTAAAAAATCGATTAATGATTTGGATAAAAAGCAGATTAGAAAGGCGTTTGATGTCGCTTTAGAGGCGCACAAAGAAATGCGAAGAAAATCTGGTGAACCCTACATTTATCATCCTATTGCCGTTGCACAAATCGTGGCTGAAGAAATTGGCCTAGGAACAGTTTCCATTGTCTCTGCCTTGTTACACGATACTGTAGAGGATACTGAAATCACACTGGAGGATATTGATAATATGTTCGGTCCTAAGGTGTGTCTGATTATTGATGGTTTAACAAAAATTTCTGGAGTGATTGATCACTCAGACCCAAATTATTCCATTCAGGCGGAGAATTTCAGAAAAATGATGTTGTCTCTCTCAGATGATGTTCGAGTGATTCTTGTGAAGTTGGCTGACCGTCTGCACAACATGCGAACAATGGAGTTTATGCCGCGGAATAAACAATTAAAAATTTCTTATGAAACGTTGTTTATTTATGCGCCTCTTGCTCACCGATTGGGATTAAATAGTATAAAAACAGAGTTGGAGAATTTAGCCTTTCAATACACAGAGGAAGACCTTTTCAATGAGATCACTGATAAACTAAAAGAGGGGCAGAAAAGATTGACTCGATTTATTAATAAGTTCAGTTTACCCATTATTAATAAATTAACAGACAAAGGGTTTGATTTTGAAATTGATGGAAGGCATAAATCGCCATACTCCATTGCCCGTAAAATGAAGGACAAAAATGTTCCTTTTGAAGAGGTTTATGATATTTTCGCTATTCGTATTATTCTAAAATCGACTCCTGAGAGTGAAAAAGGTGATTGTTGGAATACGTATTCAATAATTACCGATATGTATACTCCAAGACCAGATCGGTTGAGAGATTGGATATCAACACCTAAAGCAAACGGTTATGAGGCATTGCATACTACTGTTATGGGGCCTGAGGGTAGATGGGTGGAGGTTCAAATCAGAACTCAACGCATGCATGAAATTGGGGAACGAGGACTTGCGGCGCATTGGAAATATAAGTCTACTGGCGATGATCATGATAGTAGGGTAGATGAGTGGATTGGAAAAATCAGAAGTTTATTGGATAGCCCTCAAAATCAAGCTATTGATTTTATTGATGATATAAAATTGAATTTGTTTTCCGACGAAATTTTCGTTTTTACACCTGCAGGAGAACTTAAAAATTTACCTTCTGGTGCAACTGCATTAGATTTTGCATATGATATTCACAGTAAAATCGGAGATGCTTGTATTGGTGCCAAAGTAAATCATAAATTGGTTCCTTTGAATTATAAAATCAGAAGCGGTGAACAACTTGAGGTGCTTACGTCTAAAAAGCAGAGGCCGAAACCTGAGTGGTTAAACATTGTAACTACTGCAAAGGCTAAAAATGGGATTAAAAATGGAATTCGAAGGGAGCGTAAGTTAATTGCCAAGGAGGGAAAGTCTAAATATTTTAAAATTGTAGAGGCGCTTAATGAAAACAACCCAAAATTACTCGATGAATTGGTGCGTCATTTTGATCTTTCCGATGCGGGTGAATTTTTTGTTCGAGTTGCTGAAAAGAATATAGAGAAAGGTGCGATAAAAAATTATTTAGCACAACGCGAAAAGCATAAAAAACAGGCAGAGGAGAAGGTGAGTACTCCTCGGAAATCGGAAATAACCGCGAAATCATTTGGTAAAAAAGACGTGTTAGTTCTTGGTGAAGATAAGGATCAGTTTGACTACAAAATATCGCCTTGTTGTAATCCAATACCCGGCGATGAGGTGTTTGGATTCGTTACTGTGGTAGACGGAATTAAAATTCATAAAACCAATTGTCCTAATGCCATGCATTTACAAGCTAATTTTGCTTATAGAACGATTAAAGCGGTTTGGGAAGATAAATCTAAAAGTTCTTTCCTTACAGGGCTAAGGTTTACTGGTACGGATGATTTTGGTCTGGTGAGTAAAATTACGAACATTATTTCAGAGGTGTCTGAATTAAAAATTAAGTCGATTAAGTTTGATGCAGATCACGGTGTTTTTGAGGGGAGGATTATGCTTTATGTTCAAGATACAATTCAACTAACTGAACTTAGTGAGAAACTTAAAGTAGTAAAAGGGATTCATGATATTAAACGAATACACACCAATTAATCATTCTTGATGTTTAGCTAAAATAAAATGAGGATTTATTGTTTCAGTGGATTAGGTGCGGATCAGCGGGTTTTTCAGTATTTAGAAATTATGGCTGAATACACGCTTGTTCCTGTTGCGTGGATTGATCCTAATCCAAATGAATCCATAGAGCAGTATGCAGCGCGTATTGCCAAAAACATAAAAGATCAAGAGCCTTTTGGTATCATGGGGTTAAGTTTTGGTGGGGTGATTGCTCAGGAGGTTGCAAAAATTTTACATCCTGCTTTTACGTTTATAATTTCGACAATTGAGGAAAAAAAGCAAATTCCTTTTATGTTGAAATGGACCCCGAATTGGATGTTAGATCACGCGCCTAAACAATTATTTAATCCTCCAAAATCGATTGCCAACTATTTGTTTTCAACCAAACAAAAAGCACTTTTGGCTGCAATTCTTGATGATACAGATCCTGCGTTTGTGAAATGGGCGTTAAAGGCGCTGAAGAATTGGAAAGCGGAGGGAGAGTTTGGTCCTATAAATGCAATGTGTGGTGACAAAGATCGATTATTTAAACCCTATGGCGAGTCTGTTGTAGTTCAAGGTGGGGGACATCTCATGGTGGTAGATCGTGCTGAGGAAGTAAGTAAGGTGATTAATGATTGGTTACGTCAATATTCAGTAAATTAAAAATTAAACTCTTTGCTGGTGTATAACTTTAAATATACTTGACGTGCTACCCACGCGTCGGTAGCGGCATATCTTAATTGACCTTCACTTAATTGATTGGATTCCCAATTACTTGTTTGTTGGCGTTTACTGATTCGAAAACCTAAAATCATAGCAGTAAGATTTCTTGCTCCAATATTTTGGAAATTTAATGTTTTACAAAGGATGTTTAAATCAGTGACATTTTGGTGTTGAAATTCCCTGTATTGATCAGAAAGTTCTTTCATGTCTTGAAGTATCGCAATCCCTATTTTTTGAATCTGGGGGTTTTCAAAAATACGCGCTAATGAATAAGGGAATCCCATTTTATTCAGCCTAAACAAAAAAACTTTTTTTCCTGTGGCGATTTGAACAAGTGCTGTTTTATTGAGCAGCCCTTTTTTAAATGTTGGTCGTGTTTCTGTATCTACGCCAATGATATTTTCATTTTCGATTTCTTCAATGGCATCAGCAACTTGTAAAGGTGTGTCCACAATAATTATCCTACCTTCGTATTTCCCGAGGGGAAGTTCATTTACTTCATCTTTATTAATTGATGTTTTCACCATTCTGTATGTTAAAGTTAATTTAACTTTGGGTGTACACAATACATTTAAAAATGAGTTTTAACGAGTCGTCTTTTAAAAAGTTAGGGTTTAGGCCAAAGAATGGAGAAAAAAATGTACTCACGGCGAGTGCGGAAATTTGTCCTCATGAATACATTACAATAGAGTTAGAAGTTAGAGGTCAAGATGTTTATTTTATGAATCTTGAGGTTCAAGGGAGAAAGGCAGATGAAGTGAGGAGGCAGTATCTATCCTCATATTCATTAGCGGAAATTCATCAACTATTTACAGCGTTTTAATTTTTTCGAGGTTTTGTTCGTAGATTGTACCTTTTTTTCATGGATTCATCCAGGTAAATATCAAAATGGTATTTATAGCCTGCACTAATCTGAAAAGACGCATTTTTATGATTGATGCGAGGCATGATAAAGAAAGAGTGCTGTTTTGTTCGATAGTTTATCCCAAACCCAAGGTTTATCCCATCATAAAGGAAATATCGTTTTTCATTATTGTAGAGAGGTCTTGAAAAAATTCCTTCAAGATTTAAGGAGTCTCGAGTATTCCGAAAGCCAGGGCCAATCAAAAAGTCAAAAGTGATCGGATGAAAATCTACTAAGATGCGTCTGAAGTTTAAATCGATTTGGTAATCGAGGTAATTTCTTTCTGTAGTTGGTATGTAAAGATGGAGCTCAGGTCCCAAACTGTTTTTTTGAAGAAACCAAAAGTGACTTCTAATCTGAAGACCGCTTTTTTTATTTATTCCATTGTATCGATACCCAAACTCTTGAGAAAATTGTGTGGTAGGAAGGTTACTTTCCGATTGAGCAAAGATTTTGCTAATGCTGCAAAAAATAAGTATTGTAAGCACTCTAATCATGAAACGCTGACATAAAAAAAGGGTAAGCTACTTATATCGCACCGCTACAACCGCCTACCCTTGCTACCTTCCGGTCCTGGGGGAGTTCAGCAGGAGCTGGTCGTATAAGACTTACCCACTACAAATGTACTCACAAACTTGTAATTAAGCAAAAGCTGAGAGGGGAAATACATATTTAAAGAAATTGGTTTAAGATATATTAACGATAAAACGTTAAAACTGAGTTCGATTATTCACGCTTTAGTCTCATTATTCATGTATATTTACAATGCAATTAAGAGGATTGTTTAAGTAATTAACCATGAAAGACTATTCAATTGTAATTCCACTCTTAAACGAGGCAGAATCTCTTCCTGAGCTTCACCAATGGATCGTGGAGGTTATGACCAGAGAGAAGACCTCATATGAAATATGGTTCATCAACGATGGAAGTTCGGATGATTCATGGGAAGTTATTGAAGAACTGCGTCAGAAGGATGAAAACGTTAAAGCGGTTAATTTTCAACGTAATTATGGTAAGTCAGCTGGTTTATATGTAGGTTTTGAGAAAGCAAATGGTGAAATTGTGGTGACAATGGATGCTGATTTGCAGGACAGCCCTGAGGAGCTTCCAGAAATGCGAAGAATGATTCTGGAGGACGGATATGATTTAGTTTCAGGGTGGAAAAAGAAACGATATGACCCACTTACAAAAACGATACCAACCAAATTATATAATTGGACGACTCGAAAAATGAGTGGGATTTATCTGAATGACTTTAACTGTGGATTAAAGGCGTACAAATACGATGTGATTAAAAGCATTGAGGTATACGGAGAAATGCATAGGTACATTCCTGTTTTAGCGAAATGGGCAGGGTATAAAAAAATAGGCGAAAAAGTTGTTCAGCATCAAGCTAGGAAGTACGGTTCCTCTAAATTTGGATTGAGTCGCTTTATTAATGGCCCGTTGGATTTACTGTCGATTATTTTTGTAATTAAGTTTGGAAAGCGTCCCATGCATTTATTTGGGTTGTTAGGAGGCCTATTGTTTTTTCTTGGGTTTTCGATTGGTACTTATCTTACAATGGAATGGGTGATCCATTTTGGATTTAACTATGATACGGTGTATTATCCGATTACGGAACGTCCTATATTTTACTTTAGTTTAGCGTTTATGATTATCGGGACTCAATTGTTTTTAGCAGGGTTTATTGCAGAGTTGATTACCAGAAATTCAAGTATTCGAAACAATTATAAAATTGCAAAGGTTATTCATTAATGGGGGTACCTTCAAAATTAAGCGTTGCGTTTTCTTCATTCAGAACTGCGCATCAATTTATTAAAACGCATCGACTTTGGAAGTATATTATTTTCCCCGGTTTAATCAATATCTTTTTATTTTATTTTTCTTTTAACTGGTTTTTAGGCCGTGTTTCAGATTGGGTTGAAGGACTGATTCATATCGATTGCAGTGACTCGAATCTTTGGGGTTGGTTGTGTACGATTATTTCATTTCTTTCTGGTTTTTTAGAGTTCTTTGTTCGGTTCATACTCTATGTGAGTTTTATCGGCTTGTATCTTTTGGTCTATAAGAATGTTATACTCATTATATACTCCCCAGTACTCGCGTATCTTATTGAGGTTGTTGAGAAAAAACACAAGGGTATAGAAGTTCCATTTAAACTGGAACAATTCATAAAAGATACCGTAAGAGGAATGATTTTGGCGGGGCGTGGACTATTAGTGGAAAGTGCAGTACTGCTTGTATTGTTTATTTTCCTTTTTATTCCAATAATAAACCTTATCCAGCCTATTTTAATGTGGCTTGTGAGTGCTTATTTTTTAGGTGTGAGCATGATTGATTACACGTTGGAACGGAAAGGATATAACATTAAAAAGAGTATTGTATACAGTAAAAAGCATAAGTCTTTGGCTGGAGGAATTGGAATTGTTTTTCAGCTGATATTCATGTTGCCCTTTTTTGGGTGGATGATTGCACCTACTTACTCTGCGGTTGCCGCTTATTTTGCTGTTGATAAGTTAGAGCGTTTAAACGAAAATGAGTAAAATAGTTCCTTTATTAATTATTGGTTGCCTACCTTTTTTGGGGTTGACTCAGGGGGCTTTTCCTAAATGGGATATTGATTATGCTTGGGGTGGTGATCAAGACGATTACTTAATGGATATTTTTCAAGAAGAAAAGGATTATTCAATTGTTTCTGCGGGCTATTCATTTAGTTCAAATAATCAAGATGTTTCATCAGGAAATAAGGGGTATTCCGATTATTGGATTGTAAAGTCCGATACTTCTGGAAGTATTATTTATCAGCGGATGTTTGGGGCCGATTCAGTGGATCAATTGGCTGTCCTTGTTCCAGTTGGCTATGATGCAGATCAAGGGTATTTACTTGCAGGTTCATCGGCATCTGGTCAAAATGGAGATAAGTCAGAGGATACCAAAGGAGGATATGATTACTGGGTCATAAAAATTGATCCTTTTGGCAATAAAGAATGGGATAAGACTATTGGGGGTGATGGAGATGATATTTTAACATCTGCAACCATTGACGCAAATGGAAATTTTATTTTAGGAGGATATAGTTTTAGTGGAGTCTCAGGAGATAAATCAGAAGCTAATCGAGGTGATGAAGATTATTGGATTGTTAAGCTTGATGCATCGGGAAACAAAATATGGGATTTGACCCTTGGTGGAGATACCTCGGACATCTTATCAAACATCACTGTAAGAAATGATAAGATTATTGTGGGTGGTCATTCCCTTTCGGGTGTAAGTGGAGATAAATCACAAGATAGTTTTGGAGGATATGATTTTTGGTTAAATGTATTAGATTTTAATGGGGATATCCTAATGGATCAAACAATAGGAGGGAATCAGGATGATTTTTTAGAGGAAATAAGACCAAGAGCACATGTCGAGGGGTTTTGGATATCCGGGACTACATTTTCAGGTAGTACAGGAAATAAAAATACAAATCAATATGGAAATGGGGATGCTTGGGTTGTAGTTGTAGATACCTTAATGAATATTTCATGGGATAAAACAATAGGTTCGGGAAATTCAGAAGTGATGAAGGATATGGAAATAGCTCCAGATGGTGGAGCCATACTTGCTGGATGGGGGTCTGGAAGTGGAGGGAATAAAGGAAGCAGCACAAATGGCAGTGAGGATTTTTGGATTTGTAAATTAGACACTGCAGGTGATTTTATTTGGGATAAAAACTATGGCGGATTACAAGGAGATAGTATTGAGGCAATATTCATTAAATGCGATCGAGGGATATTAGCGGGCGGTTTTTCTGTATCGGATATCTCTGGTGACAAAACGCATGCAAATAAAGGTGGTGTTGATTATTGGGCTTTTGAGTTGTCTATTACAACGCATCCTTGGTTTCGTACTTCTAACGTATGTGCAAGAACTCCATTGAACTTTTTTGATGAAAGCGATACATGGCCGGATCAGTGGCAGTGGGACTTTGATGATCCAACTTCGGCAAATAATAATAGTACTGATCAACACCCTATACATACATATGCAGAACCAGGAGTATATAATGTGATGATGACAATTAAGGAAGGTTGTCAAAATGATACGTCAATTACCAAAGAAGTAATTGTTTATGAAAATACCGTTTTAGGGAATGTGGATTTGGGAAGAGATTTTAGTTTGTGTGGCTCGGATTCAGTGGAATTAATCAATAAAGGGGATGTTCCGTTGCGATCAACTTACGTTTGGAGCACTGGTGATTCTACAGAAAACGCTTGGATTAAGTATCGAGGAACCTATACGCTAACCGTTACGGAGGGGAATTGTTCCGCAAGAGACTCTGTAGTTGTGGATACTTGTCCAACATTTGCGGTTCCAAATGCTTTTAGTCCAAATGGTGATGATAAAAATGAAGTGTTTAAAATCCCTGGTGTAGGCTTTAATGTGTATGAATTGTTGATTTACAATCGATGGGGACAATTAATTTATCGATCTACTAAACAAGAAGAAGGTTGGGATGGTAGAACAATGAATGGTAAACCTTGTCAAATTGATGTTTATGTGTATAAACTAAATTTCCAAGGATTGGGATTGACGCCTACACAAAAAGTTGGGACAATAGCACTTATTCGATGATAAAATTGGCATAGTTTTTCCTTTCATAAGTCATCAATTTTTTTATTTTTGTCATTTAGCAAAATTAGTTTTCCAAGGCCTCGAATTGGCATTTAAAATGTGTAATATGGAAAGAGTTTTAGGTATTGTTTTATTGGTTTTTTTCTTTGGTTTTAATAGTGTAGCTCAGAGTTTCTCAGCGAAAGAAAAAATCAAATTGAGCGAAGCGGCAACCGCATACTCAATGCAAGATTATGAAAGCGCATTACAGGCGTACAAATCCATTTATAATAAACACCTTACCAATGCTTTGATTAATTACAGGATTGGGATGTGCCATTATTATTTGAAGGAATTCAAGGATGGGTTGGATTATTTTGAAGCTGTTCAAGCAGGTTCTTTGAAAAAGAAGCACTATGATTACTATTTTGGTTATGGTATGACCCGAGTGAAGCTTGGTCAATACGATGAAGCCTTAAAATTATTTACAGAATTCTCCAACAAAGGAAAGGGAAGTGATATCGCATATTTTAATATTCAAGGATTAATGGCAATGTGTAATTATGCGATTGAGCATAAAGAAAAGCCTGTTTCTGCCTTAGTAGAAAACCTAGGGGATTCAATTAATTCAAAATATAATGATTATCATCCTGCTGTTTCGGCTGATGGAAAAACATTTATGTTTACATCGGGTAGAGAGGACAGTAAAGGAGGGATTTTAACTGCAACGGGGGATTATAAGTCCGATGTTTATGTTTCAAACTGGAAAGCTCAAGAGGAAGAATGGAGTGAAGCAAAACCGATAGAAGGGGCATTAAATTCAGATGACTATGATGCGAATGGAAGTGTTTCTGGAGATGGAACAGGGATTTATGTGTATCGCAATTCTGCAGAAGAAAATAAAAAACTTTTATCACCTACCGGTGGAGGAGATATTTATTATTCAAAAAAAGGTGCAACAGGAAGATGGTCTGCACCAAAGTTAATTGAAGGTATAAATACAACTTCGTATGAAGGATGTCCTTCTGCAACTCCCGATGGTAAGAAGTTGTTTTTTGTTAGTTCTCGAAGTGGTGTGATTGGAGGAAGAGGAGCTCAAGGTGGATGGGATATTTGGGTTGCTGAAAAGCAAGAAGATGGATCTTGGGGAGCGCCTAAAAATTTGGGTCCCACAGTCAATACTCCGTTTGATGAGCGTAATATCTTTATTCACCCTAATGGAAAAACATTGTTTTTCGCATCCGATGGATATAATGAAAAAAGCTTTGGAGGATTTGACATCTATAAAACAGAACTTGTAGATGGTAAATGGACAATACCGGAAAATTTGGGGTATCCAATTAATACGCAGTTTAATGAACGAGAATTTTCGGTAAGTACCGATGGAAAAGTTGGATGGCTAGCTGCTGACCGAGACATTGATAAGAAGGATTATGATATCTACGAGGTAGATATGAAGCATTATAATGTTTTTACAGGTGAAAGTGCTGTACTGTCAATATTAAAAGGGAAAGTAACTGATGCGTTAACGGGGTTACCAATGAAGGTAAATATCTCTATCCAAGAGAAGGGGCAGGGTAATGCAGAAGTTTTCTCCAGTGATGATGAAGGTTCATACTTCAATACGTTGGTAGGAAATAAAACATACATTATTAATGTGGAAAAAGAGGGATACAAGAGTTTTACAAAAGAAATCACAATTACGGTCCCTGTAAAAAAACCATCCAAAAGAAAATCATCAAGAAGAAAAAAGACAAAAAAAACAACCCAAACCCATACGGTGGAGTTAAATCTTGAAATTAAGCGTCTTGAATCTTTTGAAGTGGTGAGTAAAGATCTCTTCTCTACACAATACATCGCATTTAATGCCACGGAAACAGGGTTTGAAATAAACGATTTTTCAAAGAATATTTTAGAGATGTTTATAAAGCAATGTGAAAAAGCCCCTTCCATTAAACTTGATATTTCTGGTCACTTTGAAGAGAGTGAAGATGCCAATGTGAAAAGTAAATTGTTAGCTGATCTAGTTATGGACTTTTTAAAAGAGAATGGTGTAAAACCTTCTTTATTAAAGGTTCACTATATGGGAGATACAGAGCCAATTGGTGATAATGATTCAGAAACAGGAAGAACGGCTAACCGTAGAGTTGAAATTAAAATTCTTCTGTAGTAGAATTCTCTAATTAAATTTATTCATGTTAACCCCTCTTTATGAGGGGTTAATTATTTGTTTTCTTTTGAGGAGTTTGTATTGAATCTTGCTGTTGAGTTGGTACTGCTGGTGGCACATCGTCCTGTTGAATAGGTTTTTCACCTAAATCCAAAAAGACTAACGTGCCTACAACAATTGCAAGTATAATAAACATAGAAGCCTTTCTGTTTTTAGGATCGTGTCTTTGAAATCTACTCCATGGTGTTCTGTACGCCTTATGCGTATAGGCTTTATAAGCCCCTTCAAAATTCATCTTTTTTTGAATTTCTTCACTTGATGGTGTTTTGCGATTTACCTTTATATTGTATTTATTATCCTCGCTCATTGTATTTATTGTGCATTTATACATGCAGCATATATTCTTTCATTTTTTTTATTACCCGATGAAGCTTTACCTTCGCATTAGCCACTGTGATTCCTAAAATTTCACTGATTTCCTGATGTGATCTTTTTTCAAAATATTTCATTTCAACTAAAGTGATCTCACCTTCTGATAAAACGTTAAACGCTTTTATTAGGTTTTCATTCGTGACAACTAAATTTTGTTCCTCAGGGATCTCTTCTGCTAATTCCGGCAATGCAGTACTTTCAATACTCACGCATCGCTTCTTTTTTGATTCTCTATAGTGCAGGTTTAATTCATTGAGTCCTATTCTGTATAACCAGGAAGAAAAGGGAAAACCTTTGAATTCAAACTTATCAATATTCAGCATTGCTTTGATAAATGTCTGTTGAGTGAGTTCTTGGGCTAAATCTTCATGTTCAGCTCTTCTTAACAAGAAGAGGTATAGTCGTTCAAAGTATTTATTGTATAGCAGCTGAAAATTTTTCCGATCTTTTTTAGCTAAAAGAATCAGTTTTTCTTCTGTTATTTTTTCTTGTTTTTTTAGCAAAGTTTAGATTAAATTATTCGTGCTCTATAAGAGAATTCTAAAAGATCGTTTGGTTACAAAAAAAATGTATCTAATTGTGAAAAACTCATTATACTTGTTAAAGATATTCAGTTGCATGTCAAAAGTAAAATTTTTATTTCTTCCACTGCTTTTTATCTCGTCTTTTTGTTTCTCGCAGCATTATATTCAACTTGAGAAAACAACCACATGCGAGGAAGCCTCCATGCTATCAATCTATGCTACTTCAGATGATGTGCGTCAATTGGATTCACTAATGAATCAGTGTGATCAATTAGAATACATTCGTATAAAAGGATTTATTGAAGGACCGCATTGGGTAAAGTTGTTCAGTATTTTAGAGCATTGCGTGCGATTAAAAGGGATTGAATTATTTTACAATGATGGCCTTAAGAAACTTCCAAAGACGATTAAGCAAAATAAACAACTTAGGGTGATCTCAGTGGTGGGAAATAGGCAATTGGATTATGATGACTTATTCAAAAAATTGTCAGGATTGGACAGTCTTCAAAAAATATCATTGGTTGATAATAAACTCAGAGAGATTCCGCATTCGTTCAAGAAAATAAAAGGATTAAAACAACTCCATATTTCGGGGAACGAAGGATTGGATTACAAAAGCCTTGTTGCGTCCTTAAAAGAGACAGATATCGAAGAGCTTTCTATTCCTTTAAATAGTTTATCTGATATTCCTGCTGAAATAAAGGAGTTAAGCGAGCTAAAGGTATTGGATATTCGTAAAAACTTCATTTCTGAATTACCAGATGATATAAAGTCTCTTAAAAAGCTTGAAACATTTAAATCAGAAGAAAATATTTTTTTAAACGTAAATGAGGAGTTGTCAAAGCTTAAAGGCTTAAATATTAAGTATTTATCCTTTGATGATGTGAAGGATGACGAGCTTAATGAAATTCAGTCTGTTTTTCCTAATGCGATTATTAAGAAAAAAGAAATGGAAGGAGGGATGGAAGATAATATCAAAGAATTGGCACCAAGTATTGAGGGAAAAGACTTTAGTGTGGTTCAATTGGAAGGGGGAGAGTGTGACTTAGCTATTAAACAATATAATGGGTTGTTTTTAGGGAAAAATAATTACACAAATATTGATTCTCTTGGGTTTTATGAACGCTTAAATAGTGTGAAGTATAGCTATAATGAAAAGGTTCTTGCGGATGGACGATACGAAGGAGTTCCCTTGATGCTGCATAGGAAATGGATGCTGAAGTCAACGAATGTTCATTATCCACGATATAAAATAAAAAAAGGTGAAATAG
>MDTD01116445.1_pt1 | contig 74262 bp, 60 predicted proteins | sample 811221 | NCBI WGS metagenome assembly MDTD01 (sample SAMN05326646, study PRJNA326480) | marine metagenome | isolation source: seawater | place: Pacific Ocean: South West | collected 2011 | reverse complement strand
GACGTACCGCTAATCACCAACTGGTTATCTGAAGTTATATCGTCTGAGGCTGTTCCGGTATCATCGGTAATGGCCGTAACTGCTGGTGCCGCCGGAGCCGCCGTATCCACAGTAATATTCAACACGCTGGAGGTTGCCGACGTGTTACCGGAGAGGTCTGACGCCACCGCCGTAATGGCATAGCTACCATCCGCCAGGCTGATTCCAGTGTGATCATAGCTCCAATTACCGCTGCCATCCGCAGTGGTGGTGCCAATGGACCCAGCGTCGATAAAGACTTCAACCGACGCATTGGCTTCTGCCGTACCGCTAATCACCAACTGGTTATCTGAAGTTATACCATCTAATGGGATTCCAGTGTCCACCGAAATTGCTGTCACAATAGGGGCAGCCAGCCCACTTGTCACCACGATCACATTCAATACGCTGGAAGGTGTCGAGGTATTGCCCGATGAATCCGTTGCTGTGGCCGTTATCGCATAACCACCGTCTGCCAAGGTGGTGCCGGTATGGTCATAGCTCCAATTACCACTGCCATCTGCAGCGGTGATACCAATGGACCCGCCACCAATAAATACTTCTACTGAGGTATTGGGTTCTGCTGTACCGCTAATGATCAATTGGTTATCTGAGGTAATGCCATCCCCTGCCGTTCCGGTATCATCGGTAATGGCCATAACTGTTGGTGCCACCGGAGCTGCCGCATCCACAGTGATATTTAATGCGTTGGAAATCGCCGAACCATTACCGGACGAATCCGTTGCCACTGCCGTAATAGCGTAACTGCCATCCGCCAAAGTTGTGCCAGTGTGGTCATAGCTCCAGTTGCCTGAACCATCCGCAGTGGTAGTACCGATAGATCCAGCATCAACAAACACTTCAACCGATGCATTGGCTTCAGCTGTACCGCTAAAGATCAATTGGTTATCTGAGGTAATGCCATCCCCTGCCGTTCCGGTATCATCAGTAATGGCCATAACCGCCGGTGCTGCCGGAGTTGCCGTATCCACAGTGATATTTAGTGCGCTGGATGTCGCCGACGTGTTACCAGAGAGGTCTGACGCAACCGCCGTAATGGCATAACTGCCGTCCGCCAAGGTGGTACCGGTGTGATCGAAACTCCAGTTGCCGCTGCCATCCGCAGTAGTGGTACCAATGGAGCCAGCATCAATAAACACTTCTACAGAGGCGTTGGCTTCTGCCGTACCGCTAATCACCAACTGGTTATCTGAAGTTATACCATCTGATGGGGTTCCGGTGTCCACCGAAATTGCTGTCACAATAGGGGCAGCCAGCCCACTTGTCACCACGATCACACTGAATACGTTGGAAGTTGTCGAGGTATTGCCCGATGAATCCGTTGCTATGGCCGTTATCGCATAGCCACCGTCCGCCAAGGTATTGCCGGTATGGTCATAGCTCCAATTACCGCTGCCATCCGCAGTGGTAGTACCGATAGATCCAGCATCAACAAACACTTCAACCGACGCATTGGCTTCAGCTGTACCGCTAAAGATCAATTGGTTATCTGAGGTAATGCCATCCCCTGCCGTTCCGGTATCATCGGTAATGGCCGTAACTGCTGGTGCCGCCGGAGCTGCCGTATCCACAGTGATATTTAGTGCGCTGGATGTCGCCGACGTGTTACCAGAGAGGTCTGACGCAACCGCCGTAATGGCATAGCTGCCATCCGCCAGTGTGGTTCCAGTGTGATCAAAACTCCAGTTACCACTGCCATCCGCAGTAGTGGTTCCAATGGAGCCAGCATCGATAAATAATTCTATAGAGGCATTGGCTTCTGCTGACCCTGAAAACACTAGTGTCGAATCACTGGTGACTTGGTCACCTAATGCACCAGTATCCGTCGTAAATGAAATAATGGCTGGTGCAAGCGGTGCAGTTGTATCGATCAATAAATTGAAATCGCTTGAAATACCGGATTGCAACCCCGAACCGTCTTCAGCCATTGCGGTAATTACGTAGGCTCCATCCGACAGGGTAGTTGCCGTTAGGTCCAGAACCCAGTCACCATTCAAATCGGTGCTTGCGGTGCCCTGCTCTACCGTATCCAAATACACGACAACATCGATTCCGACACCTGCAGTGCCCTGAATGAACAGCGTATTATCCGCTGTAATACCATCACTGGCGAGGCCACTGTCCGAGGTTACCCCTGTGATTACCGGGGTAGCAGGGATCGTGCCACTGATGGTTATGATAGTATCGCCGGAAAGCGCCGAGCGGTTACCTGCGATATCGATTGTCTGGGTGGTGATTGCATAAGTTCCGTTGCTCAGTGGTGTAGAGGTAAGATCCAGTAACCAGTCACCATTAGCATCCACCGTAACTACCCCGGCTGAAGCACCATCCAAGAACAGCTCAACAGATTCTTCCGGCTGTGCCGTACCAAAAATCTGAACAGCACCGGTTGAGGTAACACCATCACCCACAACACCTGTGTCCGGTTGCAGCCCCATGGACGTGACTGGATCAGGTGCCACCGTATCCATAATCAATGTAAATGCAGAGGACACCAAAGACTGATTACCAGCCCGATCTGTTGCCTCAAGTGTGATGCCATAGACGCCATCCTGAATGGTAACGGCACTGTAATCGAACACCCAGTTACCAGCGGCATCCGCTTGCGCGCTACCCATAACCTGCGCGTCGCGACGCAGCCGGACTCTGGCAAAAGGCTCAGTGACTCCGCTAAAAAGCAGAGTGTTATCGTTCGTAATCAAATCAGAATTACTGGCGCCACTGTCGTTGAAAATAAGCAGGTTCGCCGGGGCCACCGGGGCCTGCCGATCAACCACCAACGGAAACTGGGGCGAAGTGGCGCTTTGTAAATCCAGGAAGGTTGCATCGGCAGTTAACATATAGCTGCCATCAGCCAGATCCACCACGGTGTAATCCACACTCCAAACGCCGTCGCTATCGGCTACGCTGTTGCCGATGGCGATCCCGTTCAGATACAGTGTCACGTTCATGCTGGGTTCTGCAGTGCCATCAATAACCAGGCTACCATCGCTGGTATACCCATCCCCTGCGATATACGAATCATCCGAGATTGCTTCGACTATGGGTGAAGCAGGTGCGGTGGGATCGTAACGAAACGCAAAAGGTCGTTGCGAAGCCACCCTATCACCATTGGGTGCGATGGAAACCAGGTCAATTGTGTAATCGCCAGGAGAAAGGCTGATGAGGCTGAAATCCAGTCGCCAGTCGCCATTTGAATCCGCAACGGTTGAACCATTCATTACATCATTGAGCCAGAACTCAATGGTGTGTCGTGGCTGGGCAGTACCGGAGAAAGCGATGGTATCGTCTATTATCCTGCCCTCGCCGAAGGCAACATCATCAGACCATAATGAAACTACGACAGGATATGCATAACCTTGGGGTGAAGTGATTCCGGAGTCTGTTGCATCGCCGCTCCCACCAACGGAATCACCGGTGCCGGAGTTCCCTTCGGTATCGGAACCAGCCCCATCATTCTCTGAATTGTTATTGCCTGAGTCACTGCTTTGGGTCTGATCCGAGCCGCCGCCACCGCCGGTCCCGCCATCACCTCCGCCACCGCCGCCACAGGCAGCTATGAACACCATGCAACCGAGTAATACTGCTATCCGGATCGCACTCAACTGAAAAACCAACCTCCAAACTACTTAAACTTCTATAAGCCCAAAAATGCCGGGGATTACCTTGATAAAGATAGTTGAACGCTGGTAATACGCTGTTTTACTGGTTAATACTTGTTCACAATTACTCCTCTTAACTGCTCCATTTGACAGCCCCCAAACTGAACAATTTATAAGCACATTTCTTCTAGTATTTCAGTGGTTTATGTACAAATACATGGACATATTGTGAAAAATATCGGGTTATCGGTGGTTTCACTCGTTTCCATCCCAGCAGTAGGCATCTGATTTATAAGGGGTTAATTCCGCGGAATACAGAGTGGTTTGTTACAAAAAACATACATTTATTTTTCCCTAAAAATGCAGACCGATCAGTCATATAAAGTTGCTGAAGGATAGTTTCGATCAAGCCTTAATAGTTTTTGCCATTCACAAAGAAAACTTCTTGAGCAATCATGCCCTAACCGCAGCGGAAATCTGACCCGATTGTGTCGTGTTCTGCACATCATAATAAAGCGTTCACTAGAACCAATATTCACTACAGGGATACTGAAACCATGAAAAAAGCACTTGTCACCGGCGCCGCCGGCTTCATCGGATCACATGTGGTTGACCAGCTCACCACCATGGGTGTGGAAGTTCGCGCATCCGCCCTGCCCAACGAAAACACCGATAATATCGAGCACTGTAATCCGGAGATTGTGCGCGGAGACATGCTGGACAAGGGGTTTGTAAAGGAGATCGTCGAAGGTGTGGATACGGTGTTCCATCTGGCGGCGATTTACGCCACCTGGTTGCCTGACTGGAAACCCCTGTGGGAGGTGAACCTGCAAGGCAGCCGCAACATGCTATGGGCCTGCATGAATGCAGATAATATCCAAAAAGTGGTGTACACCAGCTCTTTATCTGCCATTGGCCTGCTGCCGGGCAAGGCTTCTTCCAACGAAACGACGCCATTCAACCAATACGATGCCCTGCCCTACATTTTGAGTAAGTACCTCAGCCAACAGGAGGCACTGGATTTTGCTGAGCAAGGGCTCAACCTGACCGTGGTGAATCCGGCCTTTCCGTTTGGCCCCGGGGATGTGGCTCCCACGCCAACCGGCGGCATCATCCTGAAAATGATCGAAGGAGGCGCCCGCTTCTCTTTCCCTGGTGGTTTCAATCTGGTGGATGTGCGGGATGTCGCTGCCGGCCACATCCTGGCAGCCGAGAAAGGGAAACAGGGGGAGATCTACATTCTGGGTAATGAAAACGTTAGCGGGGAGGAGTTCAGCAAGATGTGTGCAGAAATACTGGGCAAGTCAGATCGTGTGATCCCACTGCCGGGCTTGTTGGTGGAAGGTGGCGCCCAGCTTGCGCAATTTATTGCCGAAAACATCACCCACTCCAAACCGTACATTAACCCCAAAGAACTGAAATACACCTCTCAATACGCCTACATGGATTGCAGTAAGGCACGTAAAGAACTCGGATACAATCCACGGGATGTGAGGATTTCGTTACGGGATTCCATTGCCTGGTTCCAGAGCGAACAGTTTCAAAAACGCCAAAACAATGCCATGCCCTTGAAGGCAAGCGTTAATTACTAGTTTTGTGGTGGATTTATAACAGCGCTTTTGTAATATTGCCCTCTTAACCAACAGGAGGGCAATTTAATGTTCGAAGATTTAGTCCCGAAAGACCTCACCCAAGAACTTATGATTGAGTGGGCGATCAGTATAGGAATGGCAATTCTTGTCTTCTTTATTGGTCGAATAGTAGCCGGCATCATTGTCAAAATCGCCCGTCACGGGATGGAACGCAGTGGCATGGATGCGTTGCTGGTGAACTTTGTGTCCTCCATCCTGCGCTGGGTACTGATGCTCTTTGTCATCATTGCTGCTCTGGAACAGCTGGGTGTGGACACCACATCTCTGGTTGCCCTGCTGGGTGCTGCCGGTATTGCTGTCGGTCTGGCATTGAAGGATTCCCTGCAGAATTTCGCTTCGGGTGTGATGCTGATCGTGTTCCGCCCTTTCAAGAACGGTGATTTTGTGGATGCCGGTGGAGTTATGGGTGTGGTTGAGCATATCGGAATTTTTACCACCATCATGAAAACACCGGACAATAAAGAAGTGATCGTGCCCAACGGTCAGGTTTACGGGGGCACCATAACCAACTTTTCTGCCCGCGATACCCGCCGGGTGGATATGGTGTTTGGCATAGCCTATGACGCCGATATTCGCCAGGCAAAAAATATACTGACAGAAATCGTGACAAACGATGAGCGCGTACTGAAAGATCCTGCTCCGGTCATTGCCGTATCTGAACTGGCAGATTCTTCAGTCAACTTTGTGGTACGCCCGTGGGTGAAGTCACCGGACTACTGGGCCGTACTTTGGGATACTACCGAGAAAGTGAAATACGCTTTTGACGACGCAGGAATTGGTATTCCATTCCCGCAGGTGGAAGTGCACGTCAACCAGAACGAGCAGTAGAATCCGCGCAGGCAATAAAAAAGGGTGAAGCAAATGCTTCACCCTTTTTTATTTATTCGACCACCTGGACGTTCTCCGCCTGGGGGCCCTTTTGACCTTGGGCCACACTGAATTGAACTCTCTGCCCTTCCGCCAGTGTTCTGAATCCGCTGCCGCTGATTGCACTGAAATGAACAAAAACGTCGGGGCCATTATCCTGCTCAATGAAACCAAAACCTTTAGACTCATTGAACCACTTTACTTTGCCAGAAGAGGGTGTTGACATACAAATTACCTAACTTTTTCAGACTTGCTTTGCGTATACCGAAGTACAGCTCTCGAGCACCTAGTCACCTGAATATTACACTTAACTCGCCATTTGGAATCGTTAATTAAGTTTGAATATTTAAGCAAAAAAGAGCTTGATTTCGATTATAACTCCACACCCATGCCCGTCAACGACATTTACTGCCAATAGGCCTTGATGTGATCAATTGAAAGTTCGAAGGTAACTGATCGCCCTTGAACAGGGCATGGATACGACAGTTTTGTTGCAGCCAGATGCAAAGGCTGTGAATTTTTGACCCCATATAGCGCATCACCGAGAACCGGGTGCCCTAAATGTGAGAGATGGCGCCGAATCTGGTGTTTTCGCCCAGTTTCAATCTCTACCAACAACAACGAGGTATCTGCAACACATTCCAGGCATTTCACATTGGTAACCGCGCGTCTTCCATCAAGGGGGACTTCGATTCGTTGTTGATTTGAATCCCACGTGCCCTCCACCCGAACCCGGTAACTTTTTTCTATTTTCCGTTCGGCGAACAAACCGCTCAACAACGCTGCTGATTTCTTGTCATGGGCGATCAGCATCAACCCGCTGGCATCCTGATCCAGGCGGTGGACCGGAAAAACCTGCCGGGCATTCTTGAAATGTAATTCCGCCAATCTCAGGATGCTGCAGTGATCACCCCACTCGTTACCCTGGCTCATAATACCCGGCGGCTTAAACCAAACACTATAGCGACCACAATCTTCCAATAACTCTGGCGATGAAGGTTTCGTCGCCAGTAGAACCGGATTGTAGAAAAGTTGAATCGTAGAACCCTTGGGCAGCCTCGCCGTGGCTCGACGTAAGCGCTGCCATTTCGCCTGTGGTTTCTTGCATTGCACGGCGCCATTGGCCATCGCCAGCTTGATGCGGCCTTTCGCCAAACCCGTATTGCTTGCCAACCAGTCACTGATGTTTTCAACAGATTCAGAAAGCTGAAAAGTCTGCTTCACTATTTGATCTGCACGCGGTGGATTCATCAGCTAGTGAATGCCTTCCATAAAATCCAGCGTTACCTGATCCCGAATGTTCTGGCGGGATTGCTCCCAAAGCTCGGCGATTTTGTCCTGATTGCAGCGCTTTCGATCCACTAAAACCCTGGTTTTCAGTTCACCAATGGTTTTTACAGCCGGGCATTTGGTGAATACGGTTTGATGACTGATGACATCCATAAATGGCCCGGATTTACTGGTAGGCATAATGAACACCAGCTGCAAACCCAGGGCATCGGTCAGGTAATGAATCACCTCGCGGGAACGGGTTTCATCCATCTTGGAAAAGGCTTCGTCCACCAACACCATTCGCAGATGGGTCTGCCCCTCGTGAAAGCGAAAGGCTGATGTCACTGCTGCGGCGCGAATGATATACGCCGGTGTCTCTAACTGCCCCCCCGATCCGGTTCCGTACTGGCTCAAGGCAATGGGCTGCTTGCCTTCAGGCTCTTTATAAATGTCGTAGCTGCGATAATTCCGATAATCGGCTATCCGCTGCAATTCACGCATGGCTTTGTGTTCGTCGTCATCCAACAGCATGGACACCAGTTTATCACGCACCGTCAGTAACGCTTTGGGCAGGTTCATGTCAAATAAACTGGAGCCATCGCCGATGTTCGGTAGCTGAGACACCTCTTTGAAGAAACGCCAGTATTCCTTGAATTCAGGCACCCAGCGCCAGGAAAAGTAAAAACGCTCACGGTCGGTACCAAAGCGATGGCTTTCCAACTCCCGATTAAGATCAGTCAACGCCCGCTCGCCTTCGTTGATTGCCTGATAGATACTGTGGCACAAATGACTCACGAAAGTCTCATTAAAGCGATCTTTCAGTTTGGCCAGTTGGCTGTATTTCTCCACCAGAACGTTGTTCTTCAAGCGATTGGCGATATTGTCGACCTCCAGGGCCACCTCGTTGATACGCTTGAAAAATTCGGTCTGATGAATGGTTTCCACTTGCGGGTTGTAAATGATCGCATCGGCAGGGTTACAGTTTTGATTGTGGCGCAGGAGAGCTTCATACAACTCGCTGGCCGACGCCGTCAGCATCCGCTCATGCTGCTGAATTTCATCCTGATAAAAGCTCTGTTCATTGACCACCAGGCTTTCATCCGCCTGACTCAACGCAGCGTCCACATCAAACTGGGGGTAATGGCGGGCGATACCACGAACCACCATCTCGCGGCTCTCGGCCAGTTCGATCAGCTTGTCCTGCTCGCTTGCCAGTTTACGGGCCAGGGCGATCTCTGCATCCAGTTCCTGGGCCAGGCGCCCTTTTTCGTGCTCCAACTGCTTCAGATCGGCTTCCAGCGCACCGTATTTCTGTTTCAGGTCCACAAGCTCTTGATCAAGCTGTTGATGCTCACCGGTATCCAGCTCTCTTAATGCTTTTTCACTCTGGCGCAGCTGCCGATGAAGTGCCAATATACCTTGCATCAACGTCGCATAATCAATAGACCGAATACCATCAATACACTTGAATAAGGCCTGTATGGATGTCAGCTGCGTTTGCGCAGCAGTTGCTTGTGTTAATAGCTCTTCGTATTCCCGTTGCTTGGCGGCCAACGCTCGGTCGCGGGCAAACTGGCCAAATACCAGCTCACTATCGGCGATATCACAGCGCCAGAGGCTGTAGTTACCTGCAGCCAAACCTTCTCTGGTAATACCACGGGCAACAGTGCGCAATGCCTCGGCGCTCTCCACCCTCACTACGTTACCGTAGCTGGCCTTAAGGTAATGCTCTACGGTTTTATGCTGGAACGACAGTATATTCACGATAGAATCAGCAGGGTTGCTGAGCCGATCGGCGTCCCGTGCCGCCCGGGCCCCCTGCACCACTCTGGCAGCACTGCGCCGACCGGACAGGTTACGCACGATGCTGATGGCCTCTGCTTCGTACTCGGGGTTCACCACGATACTAAAGCGCGCCCCACCAAGATAACCTTCAATGGCCATCTGCCAGGATTGATCCAACACCTCCACGTAATCACACAACACCCGCGGTTCAGCAGACGGGCATTGTTCACGGATGGCCGCCAACGCCACCTCAACATGGGGCGGATAGCTGACCTGCCGGGTTTCCAGTTGCGCAATCTCCCGTTCCTTGGCCTGTAACTGTTTTTGTCGTGACAACAAACTGCGCTCAGTATCGGCACGCAGTTGGGACACCAGGTCCCGCAAGGATAAACCGTTACTTCCCATTGAACCCTGTAGCTCTTGCCATAGCTGATTGTGGAGTTTTTCCACATCAATGGCCTGATCCAGAGAGGATTCCAACGGTGCCAGATCAACCCAATCCTTGCCAAACAAACCCGCCAGATCCACTTTCGCTGCGTGCCCGGATTGAACCACCTTGCGTAATTGATCCCGCAAAGGCTTGGCATCCAATGCCGGTAGTTCTGCCGCCCAACTGTTTTGATTCAACAATTGGGTCAGGGTGCTGGCCAATTTCACGTTGTCATTGATCTGATGATCCTGAGCCAATAACGGCTGGGCTTTCTGCGCCAGCGCCTGTTGCAGGCTGTCTATCTTACCGGCCAGATTATCCTTTTCGTTGAGTACCGACACACCGCGCCGCTGGGCTTCCAAAGATACAATCTGGTCATGAGTCTCAGCACGACGGGCATTATTCACTTCCAGGCGATTGTCCCGCTCCTTAAGTTCCGCCTGCAAGGCGGTTTGATGTTGCCGGCAGCTCACATAACTGCGCTGCTTGATCTGCAGCTGACGCTGCGCTTCCTGATATTCCAGAATCTGTCGTTGCACCCATTTCTCAGAATACGAGCGGCATGCCTTTGCTGATTGATCCAGAATCTCAAGTGACTGGATTATGAAGCGGGATTCCTCCTCCATGCCATGAATGGTCTTCATCAAATCGGATACGGTTCGAATGGCCTCACCCAGATCTTTTTTCTCAAGGATCTCGTCCGCCACAAACTCATTGATGCTTTTCACCGGTTTGTAGGCCATAAAGTTCGCAAACGTGCGCGCTGCGTGTTTGGCTTCACGATCGCTCACTGCATCTTTGCGGCCACGCAGCAAACCATACAGCCGGCGCAGGTAGGCTCCTTTTTTGTCATAGACCTCGATCGCGGCCTTGCCGTATTCACGGACGAGAAGATCGACAATATCAGTGAGCGCCACAACGTGCTTGCCATCCTGATACTCGCGCACAAACTGATCCAGACGCAGCGCCTGCCCTGGCACACACAGAAAAACCAACTGATCCTGACGCGCCTGGCGTTGCTGACCTGCGCTGTCCAGGTGAGCACGCACGCCCAATACCACACTGAACTCCTCCCCTTGTTCCCCGGCGCTGGGCGTAAACACCGCAACCAGGTACGCATCCGTTTGCTGCGGCCGGGCATAACTGCCATCGTCACAACCCAGGACATAGGAAGCCAGCGTGCGCACCTGCTTGCCTCCCCTGCCCCGCTGAGTGGTTTCATCCTGGCCCGGGTTATAATTGAACAGGTTTTCATGAGCCGCCGTCATCAAGGTCTGAATACCGTCTGCCGCCGTCGTTTTACCGGAGCCATTGCCACCGGAAAACAGATTAACCCTGCCAAATTCCACCTCCATCTGTGGAATATTGCCCCAGTTTACGTAAATCATTTTTTTCAGATACATGATCTAGTCGGCCTCTTCCTGACGGGTGAATAAAGAGGATTCAAGACTGGCTGTTGACTCCGGCTCGCCTGCAGTCTCCTCTGCAGTCTCCTCTGCAGAGGAGACTGCACCGGGCAATTGCGCTTTGATCTGTTCCAATACTGCTTCACTGACGAAACTGGTAATGGAAGGTCGGATCTTGAGCCAGGCGTCATCTGCCATATCGTCGCTACTGCTGATGAAGTGGATCAACCTGAGTTGCCGTAAGCGCCGGAACAAAAGGCCACGCTCGGTTTTCTTCTCCGGCAAGGTTCGGTTCAGCAGATTACGCATGGCAATACCGAACCCCTCCAGCGACAACAATACACAGCCAAGATCATCCACCTGCCCCTCGCGCAGGGCCTTGTCATACTCAGCCCGCAACACGAGCACTGCGGCAATTTCGGATTGTGTGAGACTGGTTCGAAAGCCTCCGGAAAAGGGTTGATTATCGTCGTCGGGCAAACCAGGTACCTTGGCCCCGGGTGGAAACAAGCGCACAAAACCGAATCGTGCGTCATGCTGCACCCTTACCTGCATTGGGCTCAGGTAATCCAGCACCAGATCTTCAAGCTGGACATAGCGATCGTACAACAAGGTTTCAATCTGGCTTTCATCGCGGGACAGCACACCGTAGTCCAGCAGGCGAATCAACAACTCGCTGAATTCATCCAGGGTAAATCGCTTTGCGGCCAGATTCTGTTGCAGTTGTTCGGTCAGTTTCATAGGTCTTCTAGATCGGGGTTCGTTTCTGATTTTTTGATCAATTCAATATCGAACACATCAAAGCGGTCAAAATATTCATTGGAAGCGGTTTCACCCGCGGGAGTCACCACAAACTGGTATTCACTGTCTACCGCCTGATAGGATGCCGTTTCCACCGCATGAGACATGGCCAACACGTCACGGGCACTCAACAACGGCAGATCTTTTGTGCTCACTTTATTATTGCCGGCCATGGCCGTTATCAAATAATCGTGCAGGCCTTCGTTGTGAGTTATAAACGCCCGATCCAACTGCTGTTGCAACGCCACCTCCCGCAGTGCGTCGTCTTCGATCTCACCGGCGTCTTCAATGCGCGTGTATAAAACCCGTTGCTGGCGTTTCTGCTGTAATCGAACCTGTTCCGGGTCCAGCCATCGCAGGTTGAGGCCCGACAACTGAGCCCCTGCCAGCGCCAGAATCTGATCCTGTTGCGCCTGCCCCAACTGCGCCAGATCGCGACACACATCCACCACGCTGTTATTACGCTGACTGGTGAGATAGGAAAGCTGGCGGATAATAATGTCGGCACGCTTGGTAAAACTCTGCAGCGCTCGGCGCAGAGCCGGCAGCATCAGCTCTGCCGCATTGCGCATGCGTATCTCTATGGCATCCAGCACAAAGTACAGCAGGGATTGATTGTGCTGCACCAACTCCGGTGCCAGCTCACGCAACTTCAGTTCAGCCTCGCGCTTGAAATCTTTGCGCTTGCGGCGAATTTTATCGATGACCGACTGGATTCCATCACGGTGTTTTTCCACACTGTCGGCAGACAAACGGATGGATACATCCGGTTGAAACCGCTTTTCCATAAACTCAAAGAAATGCTCCGTCGCCTGCTGTACCAGCAGTTGGGTTTCCACCTGACGTACCAGCTCCCGTTTACGTTCCTCCAGTTCAGCGATCACATCGGTAAAATCACTGATAATGCGTTCGGAGTACTCATAGGCATCCATCAGGTCATGTACTTCGCCCCGCGCCAGAAAGGCCTCCAAGGCATTGAGTGTATTACGGGTATTACGGTGGCGGGTGCGCACCGAGGATGCGCCCATTTCGGACAGGCTTTGGGTAATCATGCGCCCGATGCGGGTAAACGGAAAGGTACTTTGCAGTGTCGCCTGATCCACCTGCTTTTCGAGCCAGCCGTATTCCAACAGCTGATTTAAGATCCAGGAGGCCTGTTCCCGTTCGGACTTGAAGCGGGTGTCATTGCCGTAATCACCGGAATCCAGCTGCGGTGCACGGGCCAGGGCCTCTTCAAATATTTCGATCACCTGATCCCGTTGCAGGGATTCCCCGTAATCAGCCCGTGCGGAGTACAGACGCTCGTACAGCAGGCGCAGGCACTCCAGGATCTGTTCACGGTATTTGCTGGTTAACGGTCTGAAAAACTGACTGCGGTCTTCACTAAAAAACATAGGTCGGCGCTGGCTGCATCGCTCTTATCACAAGATCAATATGATAGGTGCTATGGGGCCAAGCGCCAATCTTTATTACAGTAAAATAATCAGCCGGCGTAATTCTGGTTAAGGTACTGGAGTATGTCTTCCGACTCGAACAAATCCTTATTCAAGTTAGGATCGATCAGGTAAGGCACCTGTACGTTTCCATGCTCTTCCAACATGGCGGAACGCTTGGTATTGGGTAATGGTTTGTACTCGCCCACATGCAATCGAAAAGTGGCCGGGCCCACATCCGCCAATTGCTGTTTACCAATATTCACCAGTTTATAGGGGATCTCCAATTCGCAAAGCCGCTCCCGAACCAGGCGTGAATAGGGGCTGGCCTCAAAGCTGTACAGGATCATGTCCTGGGCCACGGGCTTTGATGGCCGCACTTCCAGGCCCAGGGAGCCCCGCACCACGGTGGCCAGCTTGGACTTGATCACATTGGCATTGGTGGCTCTCAGTTGCGGTGGTACCGCCCGCGCCCCGTACTGGCGGTAAAGGTACTCTATAATGGCGTCACTGCCGCCGATTTTCTCCCCGCTATTGGGATCCACCAGAAACGGCACTTGGTCAGAGCCGCTGACATCCATTAACTGCTGCCGGTAACGGGTACCACCCAACGGAACCGGCACAATACGCACATCCAGATTCAGCTCCGTCAGTGCTTCCCGTACAAATCGGCAATGGGCACAGCCCTCTCGATCATAGAGCTCCGGCAGTTGCGCCGGCTGCTCCACCGAGCGGCTGGCACTGGCCCCACGCCAACCCCTGAGCGTTGACGCTAAAACCGACGACCCCACGGCTCTGGCCCTGTTCACACTAAACGACATAGTTTCCCCCTGGAAATGATCCTGTTTAATTAATCAGTCAATTTTTCGAGACGCAGTATGATTCCATTTCAGTAGCGCTTCAACATTTGGATTGCCCATCCTGGCTGGCGGCAACCCAAACAAGTCAGGGTATTTTATAAGCGGTATTAACAAAAATTAACAGACAGGGCGCCAGACCTCGCGCTAGTGTTAAAGAGTCCGACACTGAGTCTGTTACCTGGGGGAGACAACATGATGAGCAACGCTGACACATCCTCTGTGATCGATTATCGCTTGGCGTACCGTCTCACCCGCAAACACGACATTACCTTCCTCAGGGGTCTGGCAAAGTCACAGGACATGGAGCAGATTTTGATCTCTCCAGACGCACAAGCCTGGCTAAAAAATGCACAATGCAAAGCCTTCGACATCATCGGCAAACTGCATGTCCTGTTGGAAGTGGATAAGAACGAAAGAAAACGTCATTTCGGCTTTCAATACCGCAACCAGGCCATGGCCTTTCAAATTGTCTACATCGATCAGGCAGCCTGGAATAAACGCCACTACCGGGAACGCCTGACCGGCGAAAACTGCCGCAAGGTCCAGCGCATGCTACACCTGTTCCTGTTCGATGAAATTCATGTATCCCGCACCCAGCGCTTACAAATTGTTCGTGATATGATGCTTGAGCACGAACCGGCCAATGAGCTGGCGTAGCACGCACATTTACGTTTATTACATTTTAACGATCCGCACACTACACTCATCAATGAGTGCACAGTGCTATTGGACGGTGGGGCATGAAAAAAATAACAAACCAGTTGGTTCTGGGGCTGTTTTTTGTATCTTTTTTGATCACCGGTGGGTGTCGTAATCAAGAGTACGAAATTGTACTGCCCATCAAAAACGCACGCTTTATCGATCAACTTCCCCAACGTTTTCTGATTCGCTGCAATGCCATGCCGGAGCGGATCACCCTCAACGGCATTCCCGTTGGCCACCTGTTCGAGTTTGCCGATGGGCAGGCCATCGCCAGCGGTGAGGCTCTATCCCCCTATTTATCACAAGGGCAGAACAATATTGCGGTGGATCCCCATCAATTTGGCCCACGCCGTTTTTTCTACTTTGATAATCAGGGGCCAAGGGTGGTGATTACCGAAGCCGTGGCCGGTGACCTGATGACGATCCAGGGTGTGCTGGTGGACCCTTCCGGCAGCTACGGCCTGCAAGTCAACGGTGTCCCCGCTGCAGTGGGCAGCAACAATGAATTTGAAGTACAGGTTGCGCCCAGTAATCTGTACCAGTTTGACAGCGAGGATGTGTACGCCCAGGTCGCCACACAGTATTACGCCGATCGTGCCACCGTGCTCAATGACATCGTGCGGCTGGATGTGGATGAGGCAACACTGAATGAGCTGGTTCCCTTTGCCCAGGAGCTGGTGGAAGAACAGAACCTGGCTGCGCTGCTGGGTACGGCCAATGCCAACACCATCTTTAATCAATCGGTTTCCATTGGGCTCGGCCGCTATGAAATCATCCCCCGGCAATGTTTCGAGGTGTGCGTACCGCTATTGGGTTGTGCCCGCGAGTGTACACCAGCCGTTTACCTGGGCCCGCTCAACGTGGACCTGATTTCGGTAAAGGCCACGCTCACCGATCTGGAATTTGAAGAGCTGGAAATCAGTGACCTGGATTTGAAATCCGGCTCGGGCTGGGACGGCATCGGCCTGGACGCCGAATTGCGCAACACCGACCTGGGGGTCCGCATCAATACCAATGTTCTGAATTTCAGTTCCGATGAACGTACCCTGATGGATTTCCTTGGCATCAGCACATCGGGCCTGAGCGTCGGCTTCGACGCCGGTATCAACGTCAACCGCCTGCGACTGGCAGCAGACTTTGGCCTGGAAGCCAACGATGGTGAAGTGGATGTCAGTGTGCAATCCATCAACGCCATCGGATTGGGCAGTGCCGACAGCGATTTCAACCTGAACTTCAATTTGCCCTCCGCCATCCGCAATTTCGGTTTTGGGCTGGCAGGTAAGGTAGCGGATCTGATTGAATCCGGCATCGAAGCTGCCCGGGACCTGATCGTGGATCTGTTGCTGGGCAAACTGGTACCGCTGATTGCCAACCTGATCATCGACCCCCTGATTAATGAACTGCAGGTTCGCCTGGGAGCCACCGTGAACAACGGGGCATTTCTGACGGCCCTGGTGGGCGTTCAGGATATTGACGTGGCCAATGGCGACCGCATGTCAATCTCATTGATGGGCCGCATCGGCACCGAGAGCACGGACTTGGAACCCGGCGAGATCGATCTGGGTGTAAGCCTGGGGTTCCCCGAGGTTTTACGGATCAACGACAACCTGTTCCCGGATCTACTGGGCATTCCTGAGCAGCTTGGGCCCGCACCCGGGCTGGCCCCGAACATGCTCGGGTTTCGCTTCACCCCCACCCCGGTTCCGGCCGCTGCCAACAACCAGAACCTGAGCCTGGTGGTCAACAGCAACATTATTAACCAGGCGCTGCTGGCAATTTACGAGGCCGGCGTGCTCTCCCCCACCGTGCCCATCCTGGATCAGCTCAGCACCACCGGTGGTTATTTCATTACCACACTGGAAGAAGCCAATACCCGCATCGTGCTGGCGCCCAGTACAGTGCCGGAGCTGTCCTTCCGGGGGCAGGATCAGTCCATTGCGTTCCTGACGGTGGACCAGTTCGAACTGCTCTATGAAGTACGCAATGAGGCGGACCAATGGGAAACCGCAAGCCGCTTACAGTTCAATATGGAAGCCCCTGTGCAACTGGCTACGGACGACAACGGTGGCCTGGCCCTGGCATTGATCAACCCCGACATCGATATCACCCTGGATCTGGGTTATTGGTACGATTACCGGCTGCAGTTCCCACCCAAACTGTTCTTTGGGCGAGCCATCGCCGCCATTATCCTGGAACAGATCAACCGGGGTCTGACGCTGGTACAACTCCCCAGCAGCCTGCAACTGAGCTATAGCGACAGTACCTTGAGCGTGATGCCTGAAACCATCACCACCGTGGGCGAGCCACGCAATCACTTCGGCTTCAGCGCCAGTTTTGATGCGTTGTAGGGGGGTGTTGTGGGGAAGTGAACAGCGTGTCAGGCCTACTACACTGCCTTATCAGAGGTTCAGTTTCACTTTTGGATGTCACCGCACGCTTATATACGATCCCCACAGGGGAACGCCTAGCCAGTAGCCCATCAAAGAGGCTTCCTTGACAATAATAACATATATGTTATTATTGTCTGAACAATAAGCAAGGTAAGTGTAATGGCGAAGCCGACGGTAGAGCGGTCCGCAAAGGAATATGTGTCTACAGATGACCGATCTCCTTATGGGGAGTGGGTTTCAAATCTGCGGGACGCAAGAGCTAAAACGAAGATAATCTAGGCCATAAAGCAGATGGAGTCTGGCAATTTTGGAGATTGCAAGACCATCGAAGATGGAGGTGGGTTGTGGGAGCGCCGAATCCATTATGGTCCTGGATACCGTGTTTATTATATCGTCGAAGGTGACGAACTGATTATCTTGTTTGCTGGTAGTGACAAGTCAGACCAGAGACAAGCGATTGAACAAGCCAAGAAACATTTGGCCGATTATAAAAAAAGAAAATAGCGCTCCATTAGTGGGCGCGCATTTAGAGTGGTTGTGGAGGTACATAATGGCGTTAACCCGTGATTTTAAAGACACGGTGGTAGAACAATGCAAAGACCCGGAATTCAGGGTTGCGCTGTTGCTCGAAGCCATCGAAACCTACCTTGAAGGTGATATCGAGGTCGGTAGCTCAATGCTGCGTGATTATTTGAATGCAACACAATCATTCGCTGGAATCGCAGACAGAATGCAAATCCATGAAGCGAGCCTACGCCGCATGGTCAGTGCAAACGGCAATCCGACAGCCAAAAACCTGTTAATGCTTTTCAAACTGTGTTTTGAGCAAGAAGGCATCACTCCATCCATCCAGCCTGCGGGCAACGTCGCAGCCTGAAAATCAGGTAGGAATATTACAACCCGCCGTTCCTACCTGCTACCACCGCCCAGCCTAGGGAGTGTCTGACTAATCTGATCAAAGCGCATTCGTGGCTGAGACTGAGCAACGCCTGTGGAGTACATCGGCCGACTGTCGTTAGAAAGTTTCTGGTGAATTTGCAGAGGCGGATTCAGCCTCACGGCATGGAGTGTTGGATCTTTTGAAGGAGAAACCCCAGTAACTCCAATCTACAGGATTCAATTCAAAAATTAATATGCTTTGGAAGTGATATGCGTAATCACCGGATTTTTCAGAATCTGGCGGTCAGGGAGGGATTCGAACCCTCGATACGCTATGAACGTATACACGCTTTCCAGGCGTGCTCCTTCAACCACTCGGACACCTGACCAGACCCGTCATAACGGCGGTCATGACGAGAGGCGCGTAAGATACTGGGTTTGGCTGAAAAGATCAACGGGTATTGTCAGCCTAGCCCCGATATTGAACGATATCGTCAAGGGGCTGCTGATCCGCCACCCGGGGCTCCCCCTCTACCGTACCGGTGTAGAGGAATCCGATAATCTGCTCGTGATCCGCCAGCCCCAGATGTTCCCGCACGGCGGGCTGCTCGGTCATATCCCCGGTTCGCCACATGGTGCCATAACCCAGCGCCTGCGCCGCCAGTTGCAAATGCTGGGTGGCGATTCCCACCGCCACCTGCTGCTCCCAAACCGGTACCTTTTTATGTTCCCAATCCAATGCAGCAACACTGACGATGATCATGGGCGCCCGCAATGGCATGGAACGCAACCGCAACCGTCGCGTCTCGTCCGCTGTGGGCTGCGACGCTTCAAACGCTTGCCCCAGTTCAGCCAGGGCTTGGCCCTGCAACACAATAAAGCGCCAGGGTCGAAGGCGGCCGTGATCCGGAGCCCGCACGGCACACTGGAACATCTGCTCCAGCTCGTTGCGGTCAGGCGATGGTTGTATCAGCCGGGGATTGGAAACCCGTGCTCTCATGCTGTTCAGGATATCGCTCATATGCAACCTTGTGTTCTCATCAGTGGCAGCATCATAGCGTAATCCCTGCGCCGCTTCACCGGACAAATGAGAGCTTTTCCTATTTACATTCTGATTAGGTCAAAAAGTGGGCCGTTGAAGCACTAAAATCTGCCGTCCGAGCTTTATTTGAACAAAAAACACTCAAACTTTGCACCAGTTCTCACTGCTCTTCCGATTTTTTGTCAATACTTTACAGCAACCACACCGTCGTTAAGGCCTACAGGTATGAAAACCCATAACCTGCATTCATGGAACATAACGCTGGAAAACGCAGTCGCCATTCAGAAGAACCTGCGCGCCTGGATTGTAACCGAAGGGCAATGCAACCAGCCCGATATGGTGGGCCGAATTTCACTTATCTCCAACGACGAGTCCGCGCACTCGGCAACTGTTCAAGCGCGCATTACCATCACCGCTTTCAGAACCCGTACTTTGCTGGAACGTAAAGTCGCCATCAAAACCACCCAGTTCCCACGGCAACCCGGCCTGTACTCGTTCCGCAAAATGCCCGCCATCATCGCCGCACTCAACAAGCTCAACCGTATACCTGATGTGTTTATCTGTGACGGCCGTGGAGTCACCGGCGTTGACAGTTTTGGCGTGGCGTCCCATGTGGGGCTGGTCACCAGCGTCCCTACCGTCGGCATCCGCCCGGTTCGCCTGAAACACGATACCAGCACACTGGGGGCAGAACGGGGCAGCTTCCTGCAGGTGCATGAAGATCAGCAGATCGCCGCGGTGGTGCGGGTTCTGGACAACGCCGATCCCCTGCTGGTGTCTCCGGCGCACCGCATTGGGATGCAGGATGCTATCCAGCGGGTCCTGGAGCACATCCCCGCCGGCACCTCCTATCGTGAATATTTACAGGCGCTTTATCCGGAAGCAGGCCATAATAATAAGACGCCGGTTCAACTTAGATTGGTTAAATCCGCCACTGGTCAGTGAACTGGTCGTTAAACAGTCAAAACCTACAAAAGGAAGTTGTCCGCCGGTTGCCAAGCGCTTACACTTCCCACTAAACTGACAAAACAACTTGAATTTCGTTGCCAAAGCCCTTGATATAATTGGAAATCAACCGGTGCTTTGTTTGGCGTGGACAGAGATGGATGCCTACCAAGTTTGCTCTTGATATAACACCGGAAAGTCTGATCAATAAAGACCTGTCGCCGTCTTACATCCGCATTTTCGCCTATTTTTTGGTAGCCGCCACGATTCTGGCCGCCATACTCAGTTCGGATCTCGACACCAGCCTGTGGTGGGCACCGGTGGTTGCTTTCATCTATCCCTGGATCAGTCACTTTGCCACCTCAGGCTGGCAACGCACTGCCCCTGCCCGGGCCAATGCCTCATTGATCATGCTGGATGCCGCTATCGCCGGCGGTGGCATCGCCCTGTTCCAGTTTGATCCCGCGCTGTCCCTGTTTCTGTTCTTCGTGGTGAGCGCCGGCACCATCACCATTGGCGGTGTCTTTGGCTGGATCATGAGCTGCCTCGCTATTTTGCTGGGTGCAATCATTGGCGTTGCGGTTTTCAAGTTGCAGCAGTTTTCATTGGCCCCTCCCCATGTGGCCACGCTGTCGGTGGGATTACTGAGCCTGACATTCTACGCCACGGCATTGGGTTACTTTTCTTTCAAGCAGGCGCGAACCCTGATGGCCATACAGGACGAACTGAAACGGCGCCAGAAAGAATCCGCCAACCTCTCCCGCAAACTGTCCAAGTACCTGCCGCCCCAGGTATGGGGTTCCATTTTCTCCGGGCAAACCGATGTCAAACTGGAAACCCAGCGTAAAAAACTCACCGTGTTTTTCTCGGACATAAAGGGATTTGCTGAGATATCAGAAGAGCTGCAACCCGAAGCACTGACGGATTTGCTCAACAGCTATTTCACCGAGATGTCCCGCATTGCACTGAAATATGGGGGCACCATCGACAAATTTGTGGGTGACGCCATTCTGATCTTTTTTGGCGACCCTACCTCCCGCGGCCAAAAGCAGGACGCCATCGCCTGCGTTTCCATGGCCCTGGAGATGCGTAAAAAAATGAAATTGCTGCGCCAGCAATGGCGTAAAGAAGGCATCAGCAAACCGCTGCAAGTGCGGATGGGTATCAACACCGGTTACTGCACCGTAGGCAACTTCGGTGCCGAGACGCGCATGGACTACACCATCATCGGGCGCGAGGTGAACCTGGCCAGCCGCCTGGAATCAGTGGCCCAGCCCGGTGAGATTCTGATTGCCGAATCCACCTACAATCTGGTTCGCGATGTCATCATGTGCCGGGATCGCGGGCAGATCAATGTGAAGGGCTTCAGCAAAACCGTCCCGATCTTTGAAATTGTCGATCACCGGAAAGAGTTGGGGGCTACCCAAAGCTTTCTTGAGTGCGAAAAAGACGGCTTTACCCTGTTTGTGGATATCGACAAAATTCGAAATTACGACAAGGACACGGTAGTGGAAGCCTTGGAAGAAGCCGCCAAACGTATCCGCGAAAAACTGATCGTGTGACATGAAAAACAACCTGGTTCTCTCGTTCTTAAAGCAAGTTGAAGACCTGGGTAACCGACTACCTCACCCCACTGCCCTGTTTATCTGGTTCAGCCTGTTGGTACTGGTGCTCTCCTGGATCTTATCCATGGCCGGAGTCGGGGCCACCCACCCACTGAATCACACCGAGGTAAGTGTTACCAACCTGCTCAACCAAGCCGGCCTGCACAAAATCCTCACCCAAAGCGTCAGCAACTTCACCCAGTTCGCTCCGGTGGGTACGGTGTTGGTTGCCATGCTTGGTTTGGGCATTGCCGAGAAGTCCGGGCTGCTGGGTGCAGTGCTGAATAAGATGGTGGCAAAAGCCGGCGGCAAAGCATTGTCTGCCATTGTGGTATTTGCCGGCGTCATGAGCAGCCTGGCTGCCGATGCCGGTTATGTGGTGCTGATTCCACTGGCAGGGATGGTGTTTGCCAGCGCCGGTAAACACCCATTGGCGGGCATGGCGGCGGCTTTTGCAGGCGTTTCCGGTGGCTACAGTGCCAACCTGATGATCGGCCCCATTGATGCTGTACTCGCCGGTATATCCACGGAGGCTGCCCACCTTATTGACCGGAACATTGAGGTAAGCGTTGTCGCCAACTACTACTTTATCGTGGCTTCAACACTGTTTATCACCCTCGTCGGCACGCTGGTGACCGAAAAAATAACACTGCCCGCCCTGCCTCGCTGGCAGGAGCCGGCGCCACCGCCCGATGCCACTAGCGGGAGTGCGGCCGGCACGGCAGCATTACGAAATTCCGGCCTGGTGCTGGTGGCATGCCTGCTGCTCATCGCCCTGGGGTTGGTACCGCAGCAGGGCCTGCTAAGAGAGCCCGCCAGCGGTTCCATTACCCAATCACCACTGATGCAGGGTATTGTCACGGTGATTTCGCTGATCGCCGCCCTGTGTGGCATGGCCTATGGCATGACCGTGCGGCGCTACACCAGCAAGGGCAGCATCATCAAAGACATGGAGGATACCTTCGCCACCATGGCAAGCTATCTGGTGCTGATGTTTTTTGCCGCGCAGTTTGTTAATTATTTCGGCTGGTCCAATATGGGTATGGTGCTGGCCATCAACGGCGCCAACTGGCTGCAGGCATTGGCGATTTCACCGGTGCTGTTGCTTTCCATATTTATTCTGATGTCGGCTTTCATCAACCTGCTGGTGGGCAGTGCATCAGCAAAATGGTCACTGCTGGCACCGGTCTTCATCCCCATGTTCATGCTGCTGGGTATCCCCCCGGAAAACGTGCAGGCAGCCTATCGCGTGGGTGATAGCAGCACCAACATCATCACTCCGCTGATGCCGTATTTTGGTGTGGTGGTCGCTTTTATGCAACGCTACAAATCCGATCCGGGTGTGGGCACCATTATGTCGCTGATGTTGCCTTATTCGCTGGTGTTTCTGCTGGGCTGGAGCCTGATGTTCGCCCTGTGGATGTCAGCCGGATTACCCTTGGGGCCAACCTGACACTACTGGCGAATCAGGCGCAGATTGGCCTGCTGCACCGGTTCGCTGGAGCGAACCGGATTGATATCAATACCACCACGGCGGGTATAACGGGCGTACACGGTCAACCGCTCAGGGGCGCACTGACGGCTGATGTCCATAAAAATGCGTTCCACACATTGCTCGTGAAATTCCTGGTTATTGCGAAACGAAATCAGATATTTCAGCAATCCCTCTTCGCAGATCTTGGTGCCCTGATATTCGATCACCACGCTGGCCCAGTCAGGCTGGCCGGTTACCGGACAGCAGGATCGCAAGAGATGGCTGTGATAGGCTTCTGAGGTGTCGCCTTCCAAGGTTAGCAACAGATCGGCATCCACCTCATACACCGCCACGTCCACATCCAGATCATCGATGCATTTGCCCGGCAAGGTAGCCAGGGCGAAACCTCCTGACTGAAACAACGGCGTCAACTCCACGCTTACCGGGGCACCTACTACGTCCGAGACATCCCGCTCGATAATGTGTGCCAACGCTTGCGGTGATTGCACCGGCCATTGATTGAAGGAACCCAGGTAAAGCTTGAATGATTTGGACTCCACGATATTGGGTGAATCGAATGGAACCCGGAGTTCCATCATGGCCACCATGGGTTTGCCCTTTTCGTTCAACCAGGACAGCTCATAGGCATTCCAGATATCCTCTCCATAAAATGGCAGAGGCCCATCATCCACACCAATGGCCTCACGCCCCGCTGCCCTGGCAATTGCATGCAGCTGCGCCGGATCGTATTGGTCAGGATAGGTGCTGGCTACACCCAGTGGCCCGTGCTGTTGCTCAGTCATATCAGCTTCGAATCCCCACTCCGTTCTTTAACAACCAATGTGCCCACACGTACAAGACCACGATAAAGGTCAACACCATGCCAAAGGCAACACCGATGCCAATATCGGAAATGCCGAGAATCCCATAGCGAAAACCATTCACCATATACACGATGGGGTTGATGCGTGACACCCCTTCCCAAAAATCCGGCAACATGCTGATGGAGTAAAAAACACCCCCGAGATAGGTCAGCGGGGTCAGCACAAAGGTCGGCACGATGGAAATGTCATCAAATGATCGGGCGTACACCGCGTTGATGAAGCCACCAAGAGAGAACAGGATGGCCGTCAATACCACCATGCTTATGGTAATCCAGATATTGGTTACACTTAAATGGGCAAAGAACAGTGACAACCCGGTAACAATCGCGCCCACGGCAATGCCACGGGCAACACCACCCAACACAAAACCGCCGATCACCACATAATTGGGCATGGGTGAAACCAGCATTTCTTCAATACTGCGTTGAAATTTGGTGCTGAAAAAAGACGACACCACATTGGAATAGGAATTGGTGATCACCGACATCATGATTAAACCGGGAACAATGTATTCCATATAAGAGTACTCACCAATCTGCCCGATACGACGGCCGATCAATTCGCCGAATATGACAAAATACAACGCTATGGTAATAGCGGGCGGTATCAGAGTCTGCACCCAGATTCGCATAAAGCGCCGTATTTCCTTGCGCACTATGGTGCTGAAGGCATTGAACTGTTGCTGTGAATTCATCTCACTGCTTCCTCTCCACCAACGACACGAACAACTCTTCCAATCGATTGGCTTTATTACGCATACTGGTTACTGAAATACCCTGCGCGCTCAGTTGTTCAAAGATGGCATTCAGTGGCGCGTCTTTGGACACTTCCACCGCCAGGGTATGAGGGTCCAGCAGCTCAACCGCAACCCCCTTCAGGTTGGGCACGGCTTCGATATCCCGGCTCAGATCCAGCAGGAAAGTTTCCCGATCAAGCCGGGCCAGAAACGCTTTCATAGAGCTTTTCTCGATAATACGGCCATGATCTATGATGGCAATACTGCGGCAAAGCTGTTCCGCTTCCTCCAGATAGTGGGTGGTCAGAATAATGGTAGTGCCCCGCTGGTTGAGTTCTTTAAGAAAGCTCCACATCGAACGCCGTAACTCGATATCCACACCGGCGGTGGGCTCATCCAGCACCAGCAACCTGGGTTCGTGCACCAAGGCCCGTGCAATCATCAAACGTCGCTTCATTCCACCGGACAACATACGCGACTGTTCATCGCGCTTCTCCCACAGGTCCAGCAACTTCAGGTATTTCTCGGCACGCTCGCTGGCGGTATGCCGGTCCAGACCGTAGTATCCGGCCTGGGTGCGAACAATATCACCTACCTTCTCAAACTGATTGAAGTTGAATTCCTGGGGCACGATGCCAATGTTCATCTTGGCAGCGGCAAAGTCACGATCAATGTCTTTACCATAGATACTGACGGAGCCGGAGGTTTTATTTACCAGTGAACTGATAATGCCTATCGTAGTGGATTTGCCGGCTCCATTGGGGCCCAGCAGTGCCATAAAGTCTCCGGACTGCACTTCAAAGCTGATGCCTTTCAATGCCTGGAAACCGCCGGAGTAGGTCTTTTTCAAATCTTGAACGATTAACGCGGTGCTCATGAAACCCCTGGTTTGCATAACGGGAGCTTGAAATTGAGAGGGGCATTATACGGAAACCAGGCGCTGCTGCCACCGCCGGAGCCCGGCGGCGACGTTCATTCCACCATCTGGTCCAGGTGCAGGCTGCCGGCTTCGCCGCGCCACAACCAATGGACCTGGCCTTCGTCAAACCACAGGAACGCCCCCTCCAGCATCCAGGGCCAGTGCGCCTCGTCAATATCGGATTCACGGCGCAGGAAATAAATAAAAGACGCCAGAATGGTGTCGTGGGTAACATGAACCGTGAACGTACCCGGCTGCCGTAATGAGGTTTCAATGTGCTGTAACAGTTGTTTCGCGCCCTGCTGTGGTGAAAGCACACCGCGCACCTCATTTTTCAAGTGCTTACGGGCAAAAGCCAGGGGCCCCAGTTTCACGAAGTAAGGCCCCGCCACCGGGAGATCCACCACATAGCTGCCGGGCTCAACCAAGGCCGGGTGGGTTGCCACCGGCAACTCGATACCGGCGCCCTCTGCCATTGCCTCGGCGGTTTTTACACAGCGCCCAACCGGGCTGGAGTGCAGGGCTACAATGGGGCGATTCAGGCACCGCCCCCATTCCCGGGCCAGCTCAATGCCTTCCGGTGTGAGGGGTACATCGTAGCCGGCAAAGCGGTTAGCGGGCTGCTCCCGAATTGAGTGCCGGGTCACCAGAGCCACCGGTACGTGACTGGGTAACTGCTCCAACGATGGAATTAATGCGGGATGCAATTGCATCAATATTGCTGAGTTTTTCAATGCTTTACTGCCTTACTAATCGCTCAATCTCAGGCCCGGTAACCACTATACCAGAATATCCCGTTGACAATACCTGACGTCGAGATGAAAATATGACGAATCGTCACGCTTTGACGGAGCAATCATTTGAACACCCAATCCAGACGCCAGCGGGAATTTGAACAGCGTGAATTGCTGTTTGTGAATGCCGCCCGGGACATCATCCGCAGCGAGGGCGTATCCGCCCTCACCATGGACAAAATAGCCGAACTAACCGAATACGCGAAAGGCACTGTCTACAAACACTTTACCTGCAAAGAAGATATACTGTGCGCGCTCTGCCTGGACAGCCTTGGTCATATGTACGACCTGTTCCAGCGTGCCCTCACCTGGGAAGGCTGCAGCCGCGAGAAAATCATCTGCATCGGCGTAGGCTACCAGTTATACACCCGGCGCTTTCCCGAAGAATTTGACCTGCTCATTGCCGCCCGCACCAACAACATCCGCGAGAAAGCCTCCCCGGAACGACTGGAGCGCATGGATCAGGTGGATTCGCTGGTGATGAACGCGATCCGTGCCGTAATTCAACTGGCCATCGACAAAGGCGACCTCACATTGAAAAACAACGTGCTGATCGACGACCTGTGCTTTGGCCTCTGGTCGATGAGCTTTGGTTTGCTGGTGCTGGATCACGCCCGCGACATGATCAGCGGGCTGCAGCTCTCCCCCAGCGATGAGCTCATGCTCACCCAAATGACCAACCTGCTGGATGGATATCAGTGGCATCCGCTCAGTTCAGAGCAGGATTATCACGGGGCTTACCAAAGGGCACTTGAGTATCTTGGAACCACTCAGGTAAAAAGTTGAATTCACAGGGCTTAACGCATAGGGCTGAACGCATAGGGCTGAACGCAAAGGAATGATATGGGGACCAACATGAACAACGATTTTACGCATCACGCCATCTCTGTCTGGTTGCTTCGATACCGGCTGCCACTGTTGGTACTGAGCCTGCTGGCCATTGTGGTGGTAGGCATGGGCGCCACCAGACTCTCGGTTAAATCCGACTATAAAATCTTTTTTGAAGCCGACAATCCCCAGTTGGTGGCCAACGAGATGATCCAGGATCGTTTCAGTGCCAGTGATAACGTGTTGCTGGTATTGAACCCGGCCAACGGTGACATTTTTACCCGCGACAACCTGAAGGCCATCGCAGCGTTAACCGAAGCCTGCTGGCAGATCCCCTACTCCCAGCGGGTGGATTCCATTACCAACTTCCAGAACACAGTGGTGGATGGCGATGATCTGATGGTGGAGGATCTGGTGCCGGACGCAGACCGGCTAAGCGCCGACGACATCGCCTGGCGCCGCGACATCGCCACCCATGAGCCGCTGCTGGTACACCGGCTTATATCACCCTCGGGCCATGTCAGCGCCATCAACGTGCAACTGAACATGCCGGAAGATCAAACCCAGGCCATCCCTGAAGTAATGACTAAAGTGCGGGAGATTCGCGCTGAGTTTTCCCGGCAATATCCGGATCTGGAGATCATGATTACCGGTGTGGCCCCCCTCAATAACGCCTTCAACGAAATGAACCAGAAAGACACCGAAACACTGGTGCCGCTGATGTTACTGGTCATCATTGTACTGGTGGGGCTGTTGTTGCGCTCAGTCTCCGGAACCATCATTACCGTTCTGGTGATCGTGTTCAGCGTGGTCATCGCGGTAAGCTCCATGGGCTGGCTGAACATACCCATCAACAACATCAATTTTGCTTCACCGATCATCATCCTGACCCTGGCGGTGGCGGACTGTATCCATCTGCTTTCCACCTATCTGAAAGGTTTACGCCGGGGCCTGCCCCGGGAAACCGCCCTGCTCACCAGCCTGGACGTCAACGTCAAACCCATCTTCCTCACCAGCCTCACCACAGCAATCGGTTTTCTCAGCATGCAGTCCAGTGAATCGCCGCCGTTTCGGGAGCTGGGTGTGGTCTCGGCCATTGGTGTCTTTTTTGCGTTTGTGTTCACACTGACCGTCATGCCGCAACTGATTCTGTGGTTCACGCGCAAGGCCCCCAGGGTAGACACCGAGCGCAGTGCCCAGTTTTCATACCTGGCTGAATTTACCATTCGCCATCCCAGAAAATTGTTTTTCGGCAGCCTGCTGATTGCGCTGTTCTGCATTGCCTTTGTGGGGGAGAACGAGCTCAATGATGATAATTTCGGTTACTTTAAGGAAACATTGGAAGTACGCCGTGCCGCGGATTTTACCGAAGACAATTTAAACGGCGTGAACATTATTGAATATGCTCTGGATTCCGGTGAATCCCAGGGCATTAACGACCCGCAGTTCCTCACTAAAGTGGATGAGTTTGTTCAGTGGTACCGGGCCCAACCCATGGTAACCCACGTATTTACGTTTACCGATACCCTCAAGCGCCTGAATAAGAACATGCATGGCGACGATCCTGAGTATTACCGGTTGCCTGAGAACCGGGAGCACGCCTCACAATACCAACTGCTGTACGAGATGTCCCTGCCCTTCGGCATGGACGTCAACAATCAGGTTGATATGAACAAATCCGCTTTGCGCATCACCGTCAGCATCAAGGACGCCAAAGCCAAGGACATTCTGGCAATGGAGGACCGGGCCCAGGAATGGTTTAAGCAAAATGCCCCGGAACTGGCCGCGGTGGGCGCCAGCCCATCCATCATGTTTGCCACCATCGGGCAGAAAAATATTGAAAGCATGATCAATGGCACCATCATCGCCACCATCATCATTTCAGTGATCCTGGTGATGGCATTGGGTTCCTGGAAACTGGGTGTGCTCAGTATCATTCCCAATGCATTCCCCGCTGCCATTATGCTGGGAATCTGGGGCATGGCCGTTGGCGAGGTGAATCTGGCTGTGGCCGTGGTGTTTGGCATTACCCTGGGTATCGTGGTGGACGACACCGTTCACTTTATGGCGAAATACCTGCGCGGCTACCAGGAACACGGCGATGTCAGGCAGGCCATCCATTACGCCTTTGAGCATGTTGGGGCTGCGCTGGTCACCACCACTATTGTACTGAGCCTGGGCTTTGGTATGCTGGCGCTGTCCGATTTCAACGTGAACGCAATTCTGGGCATTATGGTCTCCATGACCATTATCATCGCACTGGTGTTCGATTTTCTCTTCCTGCCCAGCATGATGATCCTGCTCGCCGGATTTATTCACCCCAAACCCACACCCGGGCAGGTTGCAGCCCCCCACACCGAAACAGAATCCGGGGCTGACGGCAAAGCCCGGGATCAAACACAAGGAATACCCAGTGAAGTGGCTTAGTGCGCTTAGTTTTCTTTTGCTCAGCTCGGTGCTGCCGGCGTCCCCCATTGTTTTGGTGGACGATGGCCAGCGTGAGGTAACACTGCCCGGGCCGGCACAGCGAATTGTCTCCCTGGCGCCTCATATTACCGAAGTGCTGTTTGCCGCCGGTGCCGGCGATCGCATCGTCGGCACCGTCAGTTACAGCGACTTTCCGGAGGCTGCCAAAGCCATACCACTGGTGGGCAGTTACAATCAGGTTAACTTCGAGCGCATCCTGGCCATGAACCCGGACCTGATCATAGGCTGGTATGAGGGGAACAGCGCCGAAACGGTGGAAAAGCTCTCTCTGTTGAAGGTACCTGTGTACATGAGTGACCCCAAAACCATGGACAGCATCAGTCGCAACATCCGCCAGTTTGGCGTGCTCACCGGAACCGAGGCCATCGCCGACCGGGCAGCCGCGCAATACGATGCCCGCAGGGCAGAACTGCAACAGGCCAACGCCAACAAGCCCCCCGTGAAAGTGTTCTACCAGGTATGGGAAGACCCGCTGTACACCCTGGCCGGTGGTCATTTTATTACCGATCTTTACCATCTGTGTGGCGGCGTCAACGTATTTGGGGATCTCAGCGAAGCTTCCCCCATCGTCAGTGTGGAAGCCATTGTCACCCGCAACCCCCAGGTTATGTTAACCGGTGGCCATCACGGCAAGCGCTCCATCGACAACTGGAAGCAAAAGTGGGAAACCTGGGGCAGCATGGACGCGGTAAAACACAATCTGATGTTTTTTGTGGATCAGGATATGTATACCCGATCCACCCCCAGAACCGTGGACGCGGCAGAACATCTGTGCGGTATTCTGGATAAGGCAAGAAAAGTCTACTATCCACAGTGATGAGCGGGGCAGACACCGCCACCCACGCAATAAGCAATAAAAAACCCGCAGCCGGTGCCGACTGCGGGTTTTTGAATGTTTGGAGCGGGAAACGAGACTCGAACTCGCGACCCCAACCTTGGCAAGGTTGTGCTCTACCAACTGAGCTATTCCCGCTTTATGTGGGCGCGAATTTTAAGGAGGCTCCGCCGGGGAGTCAACTTTTTTTTCAGGGGCTGCCCATACCCCGGCGGCAACAGCACCGGTTAAGCGAAGATATACATCATCTATTTGACAATACCGCCGCCAATAACCAAACTACGGCGCCATTTTGGTCATCGCCCCGGTCGTCAGCAGCCCCGCTGCCCACCGCCGCAGGGCCCGCCGATTCAATCAAAGCTTGAAGAGCAACAGATACTTATGAGTGAAAGCCGCAAGACAGTAGGATTCATCTCCCTGGGGTGCCCCAAAGCACTGGTGGATTCAGAGCGCATCCTGACCCAATTGAAAATCGATGGTTATGACATTGTGCCCAGCTACGACGATGCCGATGTGGTAGTGGTCAATACCTGTGGCTTCATCGACGATGCCAAACGGGAGTCACTGGAAGCCATCGGCGAGGCGCTGCAGGAGAACGGCAAAGTCATCGTCACCGGCTGTATGGGCGGCGATGCTGAACAGATCACTGCCATCCACCCTCAGGTATTGAGCGTTACCGGCCCCCAGGCGTACGAAGAGGTGGTGGGTGCGGTCCATAAGTACGTCCCCCAGAGCAAAACCCATGATCCCTTCACCGATCTGGTGCCAGCCCAGGGGATCAAGCTCACCCCCCGCCACTATGCCTATCTGAAAATCTCCGAAGGCTGCAACCACCGCTGCACATTCTGCATCATTCCCTCCCTGCGCGGGGATCTGGTGAGCCGTCCGGTGGGCGATGTCATGGACGAGGCCGAGCGCCTGGTTAAGGCCGGGGTCCAGGAGCTGCTGATCATCTCACAAGACACCAGTGCCTATGGGGTGGATACCCGCTACCAAACCGGATTCTGGCAGGGGCGCCCCCTCAAAACCCGCATGAAAGAGCTGTGCGAAGCCCTCTCCAGCTTCGGTATCTGGGTACGCCTGCACTACGTTTACCCCTACCCTCACGTGGATGAGATTATTCCAATGATGGCGCAAGGCAAGATTCTCCCGTATCTGGACATCCCCTTCCAGCACGCCAGCCCATCGGTTCTGAAAGCCATGAAACGCCCCGCTCATGCGGAAAACACCCTGGAACGGATTCGAAAATGGCGGGAAATATGCCCCGATATCACCTTGCGCAGTACCTTCATTGTGGGTTTCCCCGGTGAAACCGAGGCCGATTTCCAGATCCTGCTGGACTGGCTGGAGCAGGCGCAGCTGGATCGGGTGGGCTGTTTCAAATATTCCGCCGTGGAGGGCGCCACCGCCAACCAGCTGGAAGGCGCGGTACCTGAAGAGATCAAACAGCAGCGTTACGAACGTTTTATGGCCGTCCAGGCCCGGATTTCCGCTGCTCGACTGCAAGCCAAAATCGGATCCATCCTGGATGTCATTATTGACGAGGTGGATGAGGAAGGCGCCATAGGCCGCACCGCAGCGGACGCGCCGGAGATAGACGGGTTGGTGTTTCTGAACGGCGAAACGGAACTGGTGCCGGGGGACAGGGTGACCGCCAGGATCTTCCAGGCGGACGAGCACGATTTATGGGCGGAACTGGCCCACCCGGAGGATTAGAACAGGGTTAATCAGGTTAATGCTTCCCCAACACATTGATGAGAATGGTCAGCACCACACTGATGATGATCATAGATGTGATGGGGAAGTAAGCACTGCCGCGTTCAGTTTGCCAACGCAAATCCCCCGGCAGCTTACCAAACCAGCCCAGTAAACCCGGTGCATAAACCAGTACCACACCCACCACGGCGATAGCTATACCCAGAATTATCAATAACTTACTCATACTCCTCCAATCCTGCACCGACATTGCGCAATTTAGTAAGAACATTCTAATTTTTGACACTATCATGGCGCCATTCATTATCAATCCCAATAGCGTTTGGTACGAGGAAACACCATGATTCAAGATAAAGTCAAAGTTCAGTTGGACCAGCTGAAAAAGCAAAGTGAAAAGCTACAGGCTGAATTAGGCAAGGGCTTGGAAGTCGCAAAATTGGAAGGCCAGCGCATTCTGAAGGAACTGGGTGTGGAAGCCGATGATAAAATCGAATTAAACGAACTGCTGGCTGAATTGCGCAAAGCCAATCCCACGGTGCGGGATTTTTTGCGTAACCTCAATGTTGCCACCTACGATAACCGGTTCCGCTTTAATTGGAACGCCACCATGATCTCAGCCTACGCCAAGCAGCAGGCTGAAAAAGCCTATGCCAAAGACCTGAAACCGCGCCTGGCGGAAGTACGCGACACGGTCAGCGCGCAGTTACGCGAAGTACAGAGCAAGACTCAGGAACTGCGGGCAAAGATCACCGCCTGATCAACACACTTTCTTCTCCTGCGTATATTTTACGTATGTTTAGCCCCCGAACACCGGGGGCTCTTTGTTGGTCCCCCACTCTTCCACCCCACCCCGGCCTACCAAAATGGTGACAATCCCCGGGGGCTGCTACACTGGATGATCAACGTACCCCTCCATCTTCACTGACTAAGCAAACCAGCGGATATGCAAGGTCTCGATCACGACACACCCCGGCCATTTGATCCACTGCTCACTGCCGTGGACCCCGAAGAAAAAACCGAGGACGCCGTCAAACGGGCGCCCAGCCGGGTGCGCTGCAAAGCCTGCCTGAACGTACTCACCAGCAACGAACACCTGACCCCAATCGCCGGAGAAACCTGTCATTTTTTCACCAATCCTGCCGGTGTCGGCTTTGACCTGCAAACCTATTTGCACGCAGAGGGGGTCACGGTGGGTGGCAAAGCAACCGATTATTTCAGCTGGTTTGAAGGCTTCGCCTGGCAACACGGATTTTGTAACCGTTGTCATCAGCACATTGGTTGGTACTTCAGTTGTGAAGGCAGCAGCGGATTCTACGCCCTCATCGTGGACCGGATGTTGCTGGATTAGTTAACCCAGTTCATCCAGGGTCAGGCGGAAACTAGGCAGGAACTTCTCCATGAAATACGCCACTTCAGGCAAATCATAGCTCTGCAGCATACCCTCAACCCGTTCCTTGGCCACCTGAAATTCATGATTGTTCGAGTCCACTTCGTGGATACATTTAATGTAAGCCGATAACACATCCGCGGCCTTCAGCAGCCTGCGCGTATCCTCCGGCAACAGATGATCCTGTATCAAAGGTGAATACTCATCCTGCAACTCATTGGGCAACATGGTGAGCAGCTTGGTCTTGGCAGCTTTCTCCACATCTTTGTAGGCTTCTGCAATAGTGGGATTGAAATACTTGATGGGCCCCGGCAGGTCGCCGGTCAATACCTCGGATGCATCGTGGTACAGGGCAATCACGGCAATTTCGTTGGCATCCAGGTCACCGCCGTAAACCCGGTTGCGAATCAACGCCAGGGCATGGGCGATGGTGGCCACGTCAAAACTGTGCTCCTTCACATTCTCATTTTCCACATTGCGCTTTAAGCCCCAGCGCAGGATGTATTTCAGTTTGGAAACGTAAGCGAAAAAGTGATGCACAATGCCCCCGGTGTCTAACGTGTTTGAATTCAGCAAGCTGTCGAGAACGTAAAACGGCCCGCGATACGGGCCGCCCAAACGAACTCCGTTTACAGATTAGCTTCTGCGTACTCAGCCAGCAAGGAACGGGGAATCCCATTCAAGCGCAGACTACTGCTGTGCCTGAAGCCCTTGAAGCGCTCTGTCATGTAGGTCAGGCCAGAGCTGATGGGGCTCAGGTAGGGTGTATCTATCTGAGCCAGATTCCCCAGACAGATTACCTTACTGCCCTCCCCGGCACGAGTAATGATTGCCTTCATCTGATGGGGGGTCAGATTCTGCGACTCGTCGATCAGGATCAGGCTGCGCTGGAAGCTACGGCCCCGGATATAATTGAGTGCCTTGAATTGAATATTGGCCTTGGACTTAACGTATTCAATGCTGCCTTGCGGGCTCTCATCCTGGATGTGTAATGCCTCAATGTTGTCCGTAATGGCACCCAGCCAGGGGTCCATTTTTTCCTCCTCGGTACCGGGGAGAAAGCCATGATCCTCAGCCAAAGGCGGCGTGGACCGGGTCACAATGATCTTGTTGTATTGCTTGTTCGCCACCGTCATCTCAATGGCTGCAGCCAGTGCCAGTATGGTCTTGCCTGAGCCTGCCGGGCCGGTAAGGTTCACCAGATGAATATCGTTGTCCAGCAATGCGTGCAGCGCCATTGCCTGATAAATATTGCGAGGCTGTAAGCCCCAGGCGGACAAATGCATGAGCGATTCACGCTTGATATGTTTAATCAGCACGTGCTCATCGGTAACCTCCTCTATCCTGGCCAGAAACTCCTGATCGTCCAGAATGTACTGATTGAGATACAGCTGGCCTTCAAACACATCCCGCGCCAATGAATGGTAGGTCCCGTTTTCCCGCTGAATGGTATCCACATGCGACACACGATCCCAGAACGACCCCTCGAATTCGTGGTAACCGGTGGTGAGTTGCTTCACATCCGAAATGAGCTGATCGTTATGATAATCCTCGGCATGGATACAACAACCGCGGGCCTTAAGCCGCATGTTGATATCCTTGGTGACCAGAATAAAGTTGTACTCCGGGTTTTCCAGCTGCATCTGCACAACCCGATTAATGATTTTGTTGTCATTGTTATCATTGGGCAGGCAGGCTTCCGGCGGTTCTCCGGTTTTATTCATCATGATCGCCAGCTTACCCAGATGACTGGTGCCGTTGTCACGGGGAATCGGCACCCCTCGCTGCAGGCGTTCGGTGGGGTTATCGGCAATAACATTGTCGATCAACCGGATCGCCGAGCGGCAATCCGCCGCGATGGATTTGTGTCCGTTTTTCAGTTTATCGAGTTCTTCCAAGACCGTGATGGGGATGACAACCAGATGTTCATCAAAATTGAGAATTGAATTTGGATCATGAATTAAAACGTTGGTATCGATTACATAAGCTTTCTTGGTACTTTCTGCTGCGCTGCTCATTCGCGTTCCTCAAGAAGAATGATTAGTAGTAACCGGCTCCCAAAGCCGTGGTGCTTTCTTCTTCCTACCTCCCTTCTAAAAAATCCCGGAAATAAAATGGAAAGGTTTGAGGTCTTGAATTCCCTTGTTGTTCTCCTTGAGGATATTTGCGGAACAAGGGTTCCCGCGCTTCATGATTTCTGCTTTAATTTATCTAGAATGTAGAACATAAATTCAATGTCAGGCAAACATTTTTTGTGCTAAGTTGTTGATTTACTTGGCAGATGTCTTTCTCTCTCTGTTGTTTTACCCCTCCCCTGTGACACTGCTATGACCCTTTGGTTAAATCTTTGATATACCCAGTTGAGTTAAATCAGGTGACTTTTATCACTAATCGTGTTTGCTCATCGAACATCCAGCGCTTTATACTCAACACGCGGATCAATCGGTGACAGATTCCCGCTGATTGTGTGTACCTGAACGGCTAACCCAGCGAGCCCTCCTAATGACAACAAGAACGCATGGACCTACGCACAAACTCTTGTTAATCAGTGAAAGTCAGCACGCCCTCAACGGGCTGAACGGTTTTGTGAATTCTCAAGGCTACAGCTGCATTATTGCAGACAGCTGTACTGCCGCCATCGAAACCATCAAAAGGTCGAATTTCGATCTGGTCATCCTGATGGCCAACTCGGGCCCCCAGCCCTGGCGCGATCTGCTTTACTTTATCAAAGAGCGCCGGGAGCAATTGCCTGTGATTGCGCTGAGCGATTCCAGGCATTTCGCCGAGTTCTCCAGCTTGCTGCACACACCGTCCATTTATTTGCTGACCACCCCCTATAACCCGCTGGAGCTGGATAAAACCATCAAAGATGCCCTGGAGCAGAGACGAATCAGCTTTGAGTTCAACACGCTCCAGGAACGCATCAAACAGTCCGAAAAGATGCACCGGTTTCTGGTCAATCACTCCCCTGATATTATTTACATCCTGAATGAACGCGGCGAAATCAACTTTATCAACGACCGTGTGGAATCATTACTGAATGTGAGCAAGGATGAACTGATCGGAAAACATTTCAGTACACTGATGAGCGATGAAGAATGTAAGCAGCATCCTTTTGTATTTAATGAGCGTCGGGCCGTTAAACGTTTGGAACAACGGGCTGAACTGCATCTGCGCAAACGCCTGGGACAGGATGTAAATGGGGCGCTCACGACACTGTCCATGCCCTTTGAAATCAGCGCCATGGGCATCTATGAAATAGAGCGACGCAGCAGCAAACCCCAGTTTCGCGGCACCTATGGTATCGCCCGGGACATTACCGATCGCAAGCAGGCGGAATCCCTGATGCGTTTTCAGGCTTACCATGACCTGCTGACCGGGCTGCCGAACCGCACCCTGTTCCGGGACAGACTGTCTCTGGCCATATCCCACAGCAAGCGCAACGGCTCCAAGGTTGCAGTCATGTTCGTGGATCTGGATCGATTTAAGCTGATTAACGATTCCCTCGGGCATTCCATAGGGGATCAATTAATCCAGGCGGTGGCACGGCGCATCAGCGAAAGCCTGCGTGAGGGGGACACATTATCCCGCTTTGGTGGTGATGAATTTACATTGCTCCTGCCCAACATTCACAGCCAGGAAGACGCATCCATCATCGCCCGCAAGATACTCAATGAACTGAAACAGCCTTTCTTTATTGAACAGCATGAACTGTACGCCAGTGGCTCCATCGGCATTGCCATGTATCCGGATCATGGCGAACAACTGGATCAACTTATCCAGAATGCCGATATTGCCATGTATTACATCAAGGCAAACGGCAAAAACAGCTTCCGCTTTTTCAGTGAGAAAATGAACCTGGCTTACGTGGAACGGCTCAATACAGAGCAGGACCTGCGGCAATGCATTGAAGGCGAACAGCTTTTTCTTGAATACCAGCCTATTTTCAATATGCAAACCTCTGCCGTGTATGCCCTTGAAGCCTACATTCGCTGGAACCATCCCACCCGGGGTGTGCTGATTCCGGGTGATTTCCTGAACGTTGCAGAAGAAACCGGCATCATCATTGAGCTGGGGGCCTGGGTTATCAATCGCGTCTGTGCGGATCTGGAGGAATGGGCCAACCCGATTCTGACCATTGCGGTGAACTTCTCCCCCAGGCAGGTTGAAGATCCGGATTTTGAGAACATGTTAATGAGCGCGGTGAAAGCCCATAACGTATCCCCCCATCAAATTGAGCTGGAAATCACGGAGGATCTTCTGGTAGGTGATATTGCACTGATCACCACCAAACTCAAGCGCTTGAGCCGCTTGGGATTTTCCATTTCAGTGGATGATTTCGGGACCGGATACTCTTCGCTCAGCTGCCTGCACCGCCTGCCGATCAACACCATAAAGTTACACGAGTCCTTTCTCCGCCACATCAACAATCAGTACCAAAGCGGTGACGCCTGTATTGTCAGCGCCATCAGCGCCATGGCGACCGGTCTGAACGTCAACCTGGTAGCCGAGGGTGTGGAAACCTCGCAGCAAAAAGACTATCTGATGAACCTGGGCTGTCACACCATGCAGGGGCGGCTTTTTCAGGGGCCGGTCTCCAGCCTGGAAGCCCGGCATATTGTTGTCGCCCCCGTTCTGACAGAGTAAGCCACATTCACGGCCAAAATCTGATTTCGATCATACCCCATAGGACTGATATCGGGCATAGTGTGCGGATAAGATGACTTGCAGGGATTTATTACAATGACAATAGCAATCCATCATACCCAGGTAGAAGACTGCGTAGATGATATTCTCAAAATCATTGGTAACGACATCCGCATCGGCTTACCCCTTGGTTTGGGAAAACCTCCGGAGCTGATCAACGCACTCTACCAGCGTGCGAAAGCGGATCCAAGTATCCGGTTGCTGATTGCCACCGCGCTCTCTCTGGAAGTTCCCGATCCCGGCACCGGTCTGCAAAAACGTTTTCTCGGCCCCTTTATGGAGCGGATTTTCGGTAACTACCCGGGGCTGGACTACATGCGTGATCTTCGTGCCGGAAAGGTGCCGGACAACATTGAGATTCATGAGTTCTTCTTTAAGTCGGGAGCCATGCTGAACAACGACCTGGCCCAGCAGAACTACATCAGCACAAACTACACCCATTCGGTCAGGGATCTGCTGGCACTGGATATCAATGTTATAGCCCAGCTGCTGGCGCATCGGGTGGAAGACGGTAAAGACCGCTATAGCATGAGTTGCAACCCTGAAACCACTCGCGACCTGCTACCGGCACTGCAAGCCCGAAAAAAGCAGGGTGAACCCATCCTCATCATCGGTCAGGTAAACGAAAATCTACCTTTCATGGAAAACGATGCCCTGATCGAGGAAGACTGCTTTGATATGGTGGTCAATAACAAAGCGTATTATTCAACGCTGTTCGCGCCACCCAACATGCCGGTCAGCACCATCGATCATATGATCGGCCTCTATGCCAGCACCCTGATCGCCGATGGGGGTACTCTGCAAATCGGCATTGGATCACTGGGCGATGCGATCGTTTACGGTTGTGAAATCCGTCACCAGCAGAACGATGCCTATAATGGCGTGCTGAAGGATCTGAATATCCTGGATAAATTCGGCAACACCATCCATAAGCTGGGTGGCACCGGCACATTTGAGCAGGGCCTGTATGGCAACAGCGAAATGTTTGTGGATGGATTCTACTATCTGATCAAGACGGATATTCTGCGTCGCAGGGTGTTCGATCATGAAGGCATTCAACGGCTGCTTAACGAAAGCAAGATTAACACCGATGTCTCTATTGAAACTCTGGATGCCCTGATTGACGGGGGTTATATTCAGCCCGTCCTGACCCGCGAGGATGTCGACACCCTAGTGCACTTCGGCCTGTTCAAACCCGGTACCAAACTGGATAACGATGCCTTGGTTACCCCTCAGGGTGAGCATGTCTCGGCGGCAGTGGATCAATCACGGGATATTATCATCAGCCAGTGCCTGGGCCATAGTTTACAACACGGCCGCATCATGCATGGGGGATTTTTCCTCGGCCCGAAATCATTCTATGACGGTTTAAAAAACCTCGATGAAGATACCCTGCGGGCCATCAACATGACCAATATCAGTTATGTCAATCAACTGTATGGCAGTGAAACGCTGAAACGACTGCAACGCAAAAAGGCACGCTTTATCAATACGGTCTTTATGGCCCATGCTTTGGGTGCTGCCACCTCTGACGGGCTGGAAAGCGGCAGAGTGGTGAGCGGCGTGGGTGGTCAGTATAATTTTGTGGCCCAGGCCCACGAGCTGGAAGACGGCCGCTCTATTCTGATGCTGAAAAGTACCCGCGACAAAAATGGCGTTACCCAATCCAACATCGTTTGGAACTACGGTCACATTACCATTCCACGCCACCTGAGGGATGTTTACGTAACGGAATACGGCATTGCGGATGTGCGAGGCAAATGTGATAAAGAGGTGGTGGCAGCCATGCTCAACATCGCGGATTCCCGTTTCCAGCCTGAACTCATGGCCAAAGCCAAGCAAGCCGGTAAGTTACCCGGGGATTATCAGATACCAGAGCAGTTTCGCAATAACTACCCGGAGCAGCTGGAAGCTGTATTGGCACCCTATCGCGCCAAGGGAATGTTTCCGGCGTTTCCCTGCGGCACTGATTTCACCACCGAGGAACTGGTGGTGGCCCGTTGCCTGAAAGCAATGAAAGCCAAAACCGAGAAAAAATCCACCATCGCCAAGGCGCTGATAAAAGTGCTGCAGAACCCGGCCACACCGGAGCAGCACCTGCCATACCTGGCCCGGGTACAATTGGATAACCCCAACAACCTGGAAGACAAAATTGCTCGTGTGCTGATGATGGATGAATTGGAGCAGGTATTAAACTAGATGCCATGGCCGGGTTTCCCTCAGCTGTTCTCCTCCAGTACCTGAAGATAATTCGCCCGCTCAAACGCGGATGGATCCGCAACCCGGCCATAGCTCATCAAGCCCTTGATCGCAGCCACTCCGGGGTGGTCATTATCCTCCAACCACTGTTCCAACCGGTCTCTCAGGTGACCGATTTCATCTATACCTTTCTCAAACAACACACTGCATAACTGAATCGAATCCGCCCCCACCAACAATGCCTTTAAAGCATCATCAATTGTATGCATACCACCCGTGGCGGACAGGGACAACGCAACCTGATCCCGCAACAACCCGATCCATCGGATTCGCAGCAAGGCTTCATTGGAGTTACTTAACTGTAACGAGGGCATAACCGTCATGCTCTCAACATCTATATCCGGCAGATAGAACCGATTGAATAGCACCGCCCCGTTGACTCCGGTGTCTTCCAGCCGCTTAACCAAATGAGCCACCGAAGAAAATTGGTGGGTAAGTTTTACTGAAATGGGAACGCCGATCTGAGCCCGGAGCTTGTAAACCAGATCGATGTAACGCCTTTCAATCTGATCGCTGGATTCCTTTACGCTGGCTGCAATGTAATAGATGTTTAATTCTATTGCATCACAGCCGGCTTGTTCCAAACAGGCAGCATGCTCAAGCCAGCCCCCCTCCGTGATCCCGTTCAGGCTGGCAATCACCGGAATATCCAGGGCATCTTTATAGGATTTTATTTTGTCCGCATATTCATTCAGCACCGACCCCGACCGCGCCACGGATTCCTCAAACAGAGAAGGTAAAATCACCGCAGCGGCGCCCTTTTGTTGCAGCTGCTTAACGGAAGTCAATTCGGCTGTTAACGGTGAGGCGGAAGCAATAAATGGATTCGCCAGAGTTAACCCGCAATAGTCGCTGCTGAGATCAGCCATGTTTATTATCCTGTCACTTTGCGTACCAGTGCCCGACCAATAAAGCGAGCCTTGGTGCCGAGATTGAAACGCTTGAGGTTGGTTACCACTATACCTTCAGTGAACCTCGTTCGCTTGGAATAGTCAATTTTAACATCGACGATAACCGGTACATTATCGTCAGCCAGCGACCAGGCTTTACTCATTACCTGATCCACATCAACGTTTCTCTCCAGCGCCAGAAATCGGGCGCCTGTGGCCTTGGCCACACCGGCCACATCAAGGTTCCCCAGCACTGTACAGGTCTTACGGTTATAGGGTATCTCCTGGGCCTGTGATATTTGAGACAGTTCACCATCATGAAACACAAAAAAAACAATTCCCAGATTTTGGCTGGCAGCCGTGAGAATTTCCATGCAGGTCATGGTGAATGCCCCATCCCCCACCACCGCGGCTACGTGTTTATCGGGATTAGCGAGTTTAACGCCTATGGCGGCAGGTACTGCGTATCCCATGCAGTTAAAGTCAGTGGGTGAAATAAAGCATCCCGGCCGGTGAATCGGCATCAGCTCTGCCGCCAGAAAAGTATGATTGCCATCATCAACCACCAGTACATCCTCATCTTCCAGGGTATTGCGCAGCCCCCTGAAAAAATGAAATGGATTGACCCTGTCCTGGCTGTCGTGCTGCAGCCACGCGGCAGCATACTCATGTTTGTCTTTCTGTATTTGTTCACGAATACCGCTGCGCAAGTTAACTGGCTCAGGCTGACGCTGTAAAACATCCCAAACTTTCTCCAGCACATAAGCGGCATCCCCTTCAATGGCCACCTGGGCAGGGAAATTGGCATCGAACACCATTGGATTGATATCGATATGGATCAGATTCTGCGGTGGCTTGACGCCAAAACTGCCGGTGGCAATTTCGCCAAAACGGGTGCCCACCGCCAGCATACAGTCACAGTCCTTAAAGGCATTGGCGGCAGCCGGTACGGCATAGTTGCCAAACCCCATTCCGGTGTGCAGGGGGTGGTTAGCCGGGAACGCGCTTAAACCCTGCAGCGTGGTACAGACCGGCGCATTCAGAAACTCGGCAATCTCACGCACCCAGGACAACCCATTGCGGGCGCCCCAACCGACAAAAATACCTGGCCGTTTCGCCCTGGATAACAGATTGACCGCCTTCTCTATGGCGGCGGATTCAACCAGTTGGCCCGGACTATAATCCGGCTGATACACAGGAAGATGTTCCACCTCTCCTGAAAAAAGTTGAAGGTTCACTGGAATTTCCACAAAAACCGGGCCGGGCTCCCCCTCGTTGGCCACCCGGAATGCCTCGTATAGCGTAGGAATAATTTCTGCGTGGCTATCGACCTTCCAGGTCTGCTTGGTAATCTCGGCGAGAAAATTCTGCTGGTCCATTTCATGCAACTGATAGGTGTAAGGCACATCGGTGCGAATGCCACCGGAAATCACCAGCATGGGAATCCCATCCAGATATGCTTCGCCAATGCCTGCTGAGGCATAAGCCGCCCCTGCCGCCGGTACAATGACCAACGTACCGATGGAATCCGAGGTACGGCTGATGGCATCCGCCATAAACGCTGCCCCGGCCTCATGCGTTACCAGAACCGGCTGGATGGTCTCAGAACTGTTAAGCTCATCATACAACTCGGTGTTATGTACGCCGGGTATGCCGAAGGTATAGCGCACGCCAAGCTGTTCCAGGGCATATCGAGCCAACCAGGCTCCTGTTTTTTTCATAGTACCGCCACCTGTTTTTATTGCTGTCGCTAGGGGTTGTTTTTTCCTGCAATGGAGCCAGCCGCCACCCGGCCGGTCAGCACACACAACGAGAGAAAGGTGCCTTCCAGTGATCGCTTGCCGTTGGCTCCGCCACCACCGAAACCAGCCGCTTCACCCACCGCGTATAAATTGGTAATCGGTTCTCCGGCAATGTCCAGAACTCTGCAGTGACTGTCCGTCTGTAGACCGCCCATGCTCTTGCGACTGATCATGAACTCACGTATTGCCACCAGCGGATAAGCATCGGGATCATCTATTTTCTGGTGCTTGAGGGTCCTGACCTTATCGCCCTTCCAGTGCCTCAGGTGTTCTATGCGCCGCAACTGATCGTCGTTATGAAACGCCGTACCCAGCTCGATCATTTGATCGTACTGCTGTACATCCCGAATCATGCCTTTTACGTCAACGGTAACATCCGGATCCATGGCATTCATCTTGGCACCCAGCTCCTCCAACGAATCGGCCGTAATTACGTCCAGACATTGATTCACAAGGTAATCGTAAAGGTTGTCATTGCCCAGCAGAATTTCTTTCAGGAATTTCACCGGCCGCCGGTATTTGAACGCTGTATTGTGTTCCGACCCGGATATGGAAATTTCCTTATGGGCAATCTTGCGGTTCATAACCTGCCAGGTGTAACCGTGGGGCAAATGGCTGATGCGCTGACACAGGCCGTGAGTATCGAAGCCGGTGATCAGAGGATGGGGGCCTACCCGCCGGCCCCGGGCATCCATCCACAAAGCCGACCTGGGAGGAATAAGACTCAATCCGTGTTCAGGCAGCCGGGGCTCTGGGTGGTGTATTCCGGCGGCATAATTCCACTGCCAGTCCAGATGGGTGACGCTGGCACCCACTTGCTCTGCTGCCGTGTGTAAGGTGCCATCGGCGTAGCGGTGTGATCCATTCAATAATTTGGCAGGCGCTTTGCCCCAGGTGTCTGGCCAGTGTTGCCGTACTTTTTCCAGATTGCCGTTTATGCCTCCGCTGGCCACCACCACCACACCGGCCTTGATACTGAATGGCTCAGCGGTTTCTTCGTTTACCCCTTCAATACCGGTGATTTTCCGGTCCGTCGTCACCAGCCGTTCAACACGGTGGCGGAAGCTCAGATTCAGGTTTGCCCGGTTTTTGTGACTACGCAGTCTAGCCTCCAGCAAGCGCACCAGCTGCCAACCGGTTCCCCAGATTATGTGGTACCGCGGCACCGAATTACCCGGCCTGAATTCGCCCCGTTCCACCCAGTTCACCGCGGGAAAGTAACCCACACCAAGAGACTTAAGCCACTGATAGACATCAGGATAATTACGATAACAATAGGCTTCTGCCCAGTAGCGCGGCCAGTGATCCTCCGCCGAGAAATCCGCGATCGAGAGCCAGTCCCGGAACATCAGCTGCGGGCTATCTTTTATTCCGTTCAAACGCTGCAGCGGCGTTCCGCACAAGGCCATACCGCCGAATGCCTCTTTCGCCAACCCCCCGAATGCCGACGCCTCATCCCGATCCACAATCCACACCTGCCGACCCGTGTCCAATAACTCCAACCCGGCCACGATGCCGGCGATCCCCCCGCCCACGATCACTATATCGGTTTCAGCCGCCCCAGCCATGCTGCTCTCCTTTACCACCCATGCCTACCACCCATGCCTCTGGTTCATTACTCCCAGTCTATACCAGGCTCTGTATCCAGCACTGTCAGGTAGACGGCAATTCCTCTTAAATCCCTTATATCAAAGCGTTAATAGAGGTATACAAAGCGTCACGAAGCGACGTTTGCCCGCAGCGTCCGCTTCTCGTAAAATGGGAAATTAATGAAGGTGACTTATAGACAAATAACAGATAGACAATAAAACCAGCCGCACCCGGCACATCAGCGATTTTCTTTCAGAGGTTGAAACCCAATGACTGCACCCCAAGACATCCAAGAGCCTGGCCTAACCATAGCCTACAACCCAGCCACCGGGGAAGAAATCGGCCAGGTGCCCAACACCGACTTGAACAAATTACCTGAAATTTTTGCCCATGCCCGCGCAGCACAAAAAATCTGGGCTCGACGCTCTTTCAAAGAACGTGCCCGTGCCCTGCGCCTGATGCGAGATTACATTGTGGCAAACGCCGAAGAATTGTCGGAAGTGGTCAGTAAGAGCAACGGCAAAACCCTGGTGGATGCGCTGGCGACCGAAGTACTCCCTTGTACCCTGGCCTGTGACTGGTATGGCAAACACGCAGAGAAAGTCCTGAAAGAGAAAAAACTCCCCATCGACAGCCCCCTGTTTATCAATAAACGCACCGTCATTCAACGCAAACCACTGGGTGTTGTGGGCATCATCAGCCCCTGGAATTATCCACTGTCCATACCCTTTGGTGAAGTGATCATGGGGCTTATGGCGGGCAACGCCATTATCCTAAAAGTCGCGGCTGCAACTCCCCTGGTAGGTGAAGCCATCAACCGTATCGTTGAGGCAGGTCACCTGCCAAAAGGCTTGTTTCAGCAGATCGTGGGCTCCGGTGGTGCAGTGTCCCAGGCATTTTTTGACAACAGTATCGACAAGATCTTTTTCACCGGTTCTGTGCCCGTAGGCAAACAATTAATGGAGCAGGCGGCACAGACATTAACCCCCCTGTCACTGGAATTGGGTGGCAACGATCCCATGCTGGTGTTTGAAGATGCAGATCTGGAGCGCGCCGCCAACGGTGCGGCCTGGGCCGGATTCCAGAATGCGGGCCAGTCGTGCGGTGGTGTTGAACGGGTTTATGTGCATGAATCCATCTACCAACCGTTCATGGATCTGATGCGTGAAAAAACCAAAGCCATGCGCCATGGTGTGGGTCAGTCATTTGATGTGGATATGGGATCGCTCACCACTCGTGGACAGCTGAACACCGTTGAACAGCATATGGAAGATGCGTTACAGAAAGGGGCGAAGATTGAAGCTCAATCGCAGCCCGTTGGACCCCAGAATGGTTATTTTCACCCGGCCACACTGTTGTCCGGTACCACCAATGACATGTTGCTGGTCAACGACGAAACCTTTGGTCCGGTCATACCGGTGATGACGTTCGCCACGGAAGAAGAAGCCGTTGAACTTGCCAATGAATCACACCTGGCTCTCACCTCCTCAATCTGGACCCGCGACCTGGCCCGGGGCAAGCGCATTGCTGCCATGCTGGAATCCGGTGTCACCACCATCAACGACCACCTGTATACCCACGGACTTTCAGAGATGCCCTGGGGCGGCTGGAAGCACTCCGGGCTAGGGCGTACCCACGGCCATGAAGGCTTGCTGGAAATGACTCATGCCAAAGCCATCAACTGGGACATACTGCCCATGAAACGCAATCTGTGGTGGTACCCTTTCGATGAAACCACCTACAACACATTGTTGAAAGCGCAACGCATGATGTACCCACGGGATGCCAAAGAATTCATCGGCAGTGCATTGGGTGCCGCACCCCATCTGGTGAAGAAAATGATGACGCGCTGGAAGGTGTAGCCGCTTCGCAATCAGACGCCGAGGCAAACAACCAAAAAGGCCCGAAACATTCGGGCCTTTTTGGTTTGCAACGGGTCGCAAAAACGCGTTCAGTAGTTGGGTGGGCTATGAAATACAAAGCCCGCTTTTTCCAGACATTTGGCAAAACGGATGGTGGTTTTATCCTGATAGGCTCCACCGATGATCTGAACATTAACCGGCAAGCCGTCTTTCGTTATCCCCACCGGCGCACTGGTTGCAGGCAATCCCAATACGGTGGCCGGTGCAATCCACATAAACATATCGGTATAGTTTCTTGGCTTGCCATCAACCGGGATCTTGCGCATGAAGATCTCCTGCTGTTGCTGGTGGCGGAACGAAGTGGTCATGTTGTTGGGACACAGCACCACATCGTATTCCTCGAAAACACGCTGGAACTTCTCCCGCAATCGATTGCGTCTTTCATTGAAACGCAACCAGTCCACATGGGACTGACTGGCCCCAATCAGATAATTTTCAAACAGCTTGGGCAACTCAAAACGCGCCGCCAATTTTTGCAGAATCGGCGCGGCAAATCCCATGGCAGTTCGCTCCAGCTTTTTATGGGACGCACCCAGCACCCCCCCTAACAAGTTGAGATAGGTGGGATAGAAGGTTTCCAGATTCATATTCAACGGGGACCCGGTAGTAACGGTTACCCCCTGGTCTTGCAGCTTAAGTTTCAATTCATCATAGACCGCCCGCATATCACTGGCGATTGGGCAGAGCGGATCATCAAACCAGAATAAAACCCGGAAATCCTGCAACTTACGCGGTTTCGGTGCCGGCAACTTTAAGTGCCAGCCAGGTTGCATCAAGGGTGAAGGCCCACCCACCACGTCCAGCAACAACTGCAAATCATCGGCACTACGGGCCATGGGCCCTGCAACCGCCAGATCCGTCTCGCTCACCACCCCGGGCGGGCCTGGAATATGGCCGCGCAGAGAAACGATACCATGGGTTGTTTTGTGCCCGAACACCCCACAAAAATGGGCCGGCGTTCTGATGGAGCCGCCAATATCCGAGCCCAACTCAATGGACGTAAATCCTGCTGCCAGGGCCGCAGCCGCACCACCGGAGGAACCACCTGGTGTGCATTGCGTATTCCATGGATTGTTGGTGGTGCCATAAACCTTGTTATAACTTTGCAGATCCGAAGCAAACAGCGGCACATTGGTTTTGCCAAAGATGATGGCTCCTGCCGCTTCCAAGTGGCTTACAGCGACCGCATTCTTCTTCGGCAGGTGATCCTTCAGTGCCGGCGCACCGGCCACACAGGGCATACCAACCACCTCATAAGTATCCTTAACCGTCATCGGCAGACCATGCAGCACACCCCAGCTTTTACCCTCTGCGCGCGCCTTGTCAGCGGCATCGGCCCGGGCCCGGGCCGCAGAGTAGTCAGTGGCCACCACGGCATTCAGCTGTGGATTCAGGTGCTCGATACGTTTGATGTAGTAATCGAGCAATGCCCGGCTGCTCAGCTTGCCCCCGGCCATTTCCTGGAGTAGTTGTTTGGCACTGTAATAGGCCCACTCTGTCGTCACAAAAGCATCCCCATGTTGACTGTAAACTCTGAATAAATGGTTACCGGGAGGTTACCTTACCCCTGATTAAATTCCCAGCCCATACCGCGGGCATTCAATTCAATCGGAATACACTTTTTTACTGCCCGGGCGCCGATGCCGCACAAACATGGCCAACTCCCAAGGCCGCATCGCCACCACCATGCTGGTACCAAACCGCTCCGACAGCGGCTTGGCCAGATCCTCTTGGTGGAGGCGACGAAAATCCACCGCCAGGCGTTCGAGCTTCTGCTGCATCACTGAATTGGAAGATTTGGCGAGCATACCCGTGACAAACAAGCGAATCTCGCCGGGCCCGTTAAAACGGCTCTTAAAAAAATCCTGTTGTACCTGGCTTTCAAAGAAGCGCTGAATTGGGCCGTTCCGGTGCCACTGAAAATCCGCCGTGACCAACGGCTTGATCCGGTTACCGGGCATCAGATCGATCAACTTCATGCGATCCAGTTTTGCCAAACATTGAATCAACTCCGTTTCAGTGAACTCGTAAGCCGCAAGAATCTCCTGGTACGACCATTTATTGACGGCGGACACAGCCACGATCAATAGTCGTTCATCCACGACCAGTTGCTCTTCCTGCTCCAGGGTGAGTTGACTGATGTGCCTGCCCTGCTCCACCCTGCGTGCCAGATCAGAGATTTCCACACCTGCCATTTCACATACACTATCCAGTCGCTTCAGGGAAAACTGTTTCTCGGAAAACAGCCGTTTGACACTGGCCAGAGACATGTCCAGATGTTCCGCCACCTGTCGGTAGGTAATGGATTGCTCTTTTAACACCTGTTTTAAGGCATCAATCAACGCCGTTGTCTGCGCCATGTCAGCTAGCCTCTGTCCGATTGCATCTGTACCTGCCACATTTCTTTGTAACGACCGGATTGCTCCAACAATTGACGGTGGCTGCCACGCTCCACAATGCGGCCCTCCTCCAAAACGATGATTTCATCACAATCCACCACCGTGGACAGACGATGGGCGATCACCAAAGTGGTATGGTTACGCGCTATGGTTTGCAACGACTGGTTGATTGCCTGTTCCGTATGCGAATCCAGCGAAGAAGTGGCCTCGTCAAACAAAAAAATGCGTGGCCCTTTCAATAAAGCCCTGGCGATGGCGATGCGCTGCTTTTCGCCACCAGACACTTTCAAACCTCTCTCGCCCACCAGCGTATCGTAGCCTTTCGGTAATTTGCTGATGAACTCCGTCAGCATGGCATGCTCGGAAGCAGCAAGAATCGCCTGTTCACTGGCATCAGGCCGGCCATAGCGGACGTTTTCCCGCAGGGTATCATTAAACAATACGGTATCCTGAGGCACCACGCCAATGGCCGCGCGCAAACTATCCTGGGTAAGTTTCTGTATCTTATGACCGCCAATAGAAATACTACCCTCATTGACTTCATAGAACCGAAACAACAAACGGGCGATGGTGGATTTTCCCGCCCCGCTGGGACCGACGATCGCGACTTTCTTACCCGCCGGAACCCGGAATGAAACATGACGCAGAATCGGCCGTTCAGGATGGTAAGCAAAACTCACGTTATCAAACTCAATGCCATCGGCAGCAGCAGGCAATTGCTCGGCATCCGCCCTATCGTTTATTGCAGGGGTCAACTCCAGAATCGCAAACATACCCTCCACATCAGCAAGAGCGCGCTTCATTTCTCTGTACACAAACCCCAGGGCGTTAAGCGGTATAAACACCTGGATCATGAGTGCATTGATCATCGCCAGATCACCCAAAGTCATGATGCTATCTTTGACCTGGCCTGCTGCAATCAACATCATCACGGCGATGCTGGCGGCAATGATCAGCGCCTGACCAGAATTCAACGCCGCCAAGCTCAAATGGTTTTTGACCTTGGCCTGCTCACGCTCCAGCAAATTTCCGGCATAAAGTCGGGCTTCATAGTGTTCGTTATTAAAATATTTGACGGTTTCATAGTTGAGCAGGCTATCGATGGCTCGGGTATTGGCCTTGCTGTCTTTCAAATTAGCGTCACGTACATAGGCGGTGCGCCAGTTGGTCACCACCACAGAAAACAAAATATACACCACGACTGCAAACAACGTAATCCAGACGAACACCAGATCGAACTGCACAGCAAATACAGCGATCACCAACGCCACCTCAACCAGGATTGGCACCACACTGAACACCAGTGAACGCAGTAAAAACGAGACCCCACTGGTACCACGTTCAATATCCCGGGACAGGCCACCGGTTTTGCGGCTGAGATGGTATTCCAGATCCAGGCGATGCAGGTGTTCGAATACCGTCAGACCCAAGCGCGACAGGGTGCGCTCCGCCACACGCCCAAAGACAGCATCACGCAGCTCGCCAAATGCCACACTGCTGAAGCGTAACAGCCCGTAGGCCACCACCATGGTAACCGGTACCGCAATGGCCTGCGTTGCCAGCGATTGATCGAGGGAATCCACAATGTGCTTGAGTGAAACCGGCACCCCCACGTTGGCAATTTTGGCCAGCACCAACAGGCTTAAAGCCAGACCGACCCGAACACGAAACTGCCAAAGGTAAGGCAACAATTTGCCCAGTACAGCCCAATCCACATCGCCACGCTGTACATTACCGTACATATTGTCATGCATACGCTAACCTTGGTTTCCCCAAACAGAGTTTTCTTGCTATAAAATCCGAAACAACATTGCTTCAGTATGGAATGTAATCCCAATGAGCTCCAGAATCGGTATTATCAAAACCGGCACCACACACCCCCGCCTACGCAGCATCTTTGGAGACTTCGAAACCTGGTTCCAGGATTCCGTGGGCCACGCGCACTTTACTACATACGACGTGGCGGGTGGAGTAAAGCCTCCACCAACCGACGCCTGCGATGGTTTTATTGTTACCGGCTCCCCTGCCATGGTGACCGAAAAAGCGCCCTGGAGTGAAAATCTGAAACCATGGTTAATGCAGATGGTAGAACAGGAGCGCCCTGTGCTGGCAGTATGCTATGGCCACCAATTGTTGGCAGAGGCACTGGGGGGAGAAGCCGGCTGGCACCCCAAGGGGCGTGAAATCGGTACAGTAGCCATAAATCTTACCCAGGCAGGTAAAGAAGACCTGCTGTTAAGTGCGTTGCCCGCAACATTCAGCGCCCAGGTCACCCATGCTCAAAGCGCCTTGAAACTACCACCGGGCGCAACCCTGCTGGCCAGCAATCAGTATGAACCCCATCAAGCCTATCGGGTGGGCAGCCGTGCCTGGAGCGTCCAGTTTCATCCGGAATTCACCGCCGACATCATGCGTGGCTATATCTTTGAAGCGTACGAAAAGCTGATGGCGGCCCAAATACCGGTTAAAGGCCTGCTGGCTGCGGTGGATCATGCTGACGCCAATCACCATCTGGTTCAACGCTTTGTGGACCTGTGTGACTAGACGCCGTTACCCGACGTATTGATTATGGGAGGCCAGGTTATGGGCGTAACGGGTGGTTTCCGGCAACTTGTAACGGGAAACGCAACGCATCGCCCAATCCACCGATGACGCAAGACTGATGCGGTGTCCGGGTGAGATAAAAATGGGCTTCACGCCCTGCCGGCTGCGCACCACCGCCCCGATGGTGTCACCCTTGTCCTGCAACGGCGTCCAGGCGCCTTTTTTATCCGCAGGTTCCTCATAGGTGCCCACTAACCGGGTCTTGCCGACGCCAATGGCCGGTTTATCCAGCCACAATCCCAGATGACAGGCAATACCAAAGCGGCGCGGGTGAGCAATTCCCTGACCGTCGCACAACAACAAATCCGGTGTTATCCGCAACTGTTCATAGGCTTTCAATATGGCGGGCATTTCACGAAAAGAAAGCAAACCGGGAATATACGGATAGGATGTGGGGAGTTTAACGAGGGCGGAATCGATGGGTTTCAGTTCAGGATAACGCAGTACCACAATGGCTGCCCGGGTGATGCGGTTCTGATCCTCAAAACCCACATCCACACCCGCCACCGTGGTTATCTCGCCGAAGCAATCATCAGTGATGATCCGACCCCGCCAGCGCTGCTGCAGGGCAATGGCGTCTTTAGGCGATAAATCCCAGGCGTGATGCTGCATGTTACCTCCTTCACCTATCTGCGGCCCGTTAACCGATACCCGATACCCGATATCAGAGTATCGCGCACAAAAAAAAGCAGGCCTAAGCCTGCTTTTTATCGAATAGTGGCGTCCCCTAGGGGACTCGAACCCCTGTTACCGCCGTGAAAGGGCGGTGTCCTAGGCCACTAGACGAAGGGGACGCAAACAACACTTCGTCGTGTGTTGAGGCGCGCATTTTATGGACGAACCCTAACCTCGTCAAGCAATTTTTTCCAATTAATTCATAATCCTCTGCCGAATCAAACAGCTGCACAGTGTGGGTGGATCATTCGCATTTCGGTACGCACTTCGCTAGCATGCTGGAACCAGAAACGAGGAATAACAAGAATGAAAAAACTGATGATGGCGGTGCTGATAATCAGCCTGCTACTGGCCGCAGGCCTCACCCTGATTCCCTCCCCCATTGATGCTGCCGCCTATAATCCGGCACCGTCGATGGCGATGGCCGGACCGCTTGCCGTGAACCGGCTGTTGGATGACATCAACGTACTGGCGGCACAATCCGTGCTGGGGGCGGAGGATGTGGATGTGGACCCCCAGGGGCGTGTATACGGCGCCACCGCAGACGGCCGGATCATCCGGGTCAGCCCTGATGGTAACACCGAAACCCTGGCGCACACGCAGGGTCGGCCACTGGGCCTGCACTGGGATAGCAGGGGCAATCTGATCATTTGCGATGCTTTCAAAGGCCTGCTGTCACTTGCACCCAATGGCGAACTGACAACTCTGCTCACTGAAGTGGACGGCATTCCACTGGTGTTCGCGGATGATCTGGAAATCGCCGACGACGGCACAATATATTTTACCGATGCCAGCATCAAGTACGACCAGCATCACTATGTGCTGGACATGCTGGAAGCCCGCCCCTGGGGCCGCCTGATTGCATTTAACCCGGAAACCGGCCAGGCTCGCACAGTGTTGGATGAGCTGTATTTTGCCAACGGTGTGGCCCTATCCAGTAAGCAGGATTTTGTGCTGGTCAATGAAACTTACCGCTACCGGGTGACCCGATACTGGATCAGCGGGCCCAAACAAGGTCGGTCCGATATTTTTATCGACAGGCTGCCGGGGTTTCCGGACGGCATTTCCAGCAGCGGACGAGGCACTTTCTGGCTCGCGTTGCCCACCGTACGCAATCCTCAGGCTGACTTCATGCATCCCTGGCCCTTTCTAAAAGAGATCGTCGCCAGGCTGCCGGATTCCGCCAGGCCTAAACCCGCGCCCTATGGCCTGATTGTAGAGCTGGATGAACAGGGCAATGTGCTGCGCAGCCTGCACGATCCGGAAGGAGACGATTTTCCGTTCATAACCTCGGTGCAGGAAGTCAACAACCAGCTGTATTTGGGAACGCTGACCGGGAAAGGCATCGGCGTAGTGTCAGCACAGCTCAGACCCAAACCCTGATCTGTCAAAACGTAATAAGCAAACCAACTCTAGGAACCCTTGGTTACACCTCTGGAGAGTCACGGAGGGCTGGGGTAATCTGAGATCAGTCCAAACATGAGGAAACATCATGTCCGAAGCCAAACAATATGATTCTTTTGAAAATTTCTACCCATTTTATCTGGCGGAGCACAGCAATGTAACCTGCCGCCGACTGCACTTTGTGGGCAGTACCCTGGTCTTGTTACTGCTGGCCTATAGCGTTACCACGGCCAGCTGGGGCTACCTGCTATTGTTGCCCGTAGTGGGTTACGGATTTGCCTGGGTGGGGCATTTCTTCTTTGAGAAAAACAAACCAGCCACCTTCACTTACCCCTGGTACAGCTTCATGGGTGACTGGGTTATGTACAAAGACATCCTTACCGGAAAGATTCGCTTTTAAAAACTAACCTAAACAGGTTTAGCCGCAAATCCGGGCCGATGACCATTCCTGGACCTGAATCAAGAATTTAGGTCTACACTTAACAGGATAGGAAGGCCAACCGGCAAAGGACAAACCATGTCATCAGAACTGATCGTTATACTGTCCATCGTGGGCGGTGCAGGGCTTATCGGCCTGTTTTACATCAGCCACAGCATTGAGCAGCAGCGGCGGCAACGGGCTCTGTTGATTGCCAATATTTCTGACTTTGCGTTTCGCTTGCAACGCCTGCTGGACTCCATTCCTCCTGCCTACCTGGGAAAAGACATTCAGTTGCTGCTGCTGGGTCAAATCAAAAAGCGGATGGAGCGGCTGAAAGAGCTGGCTCCCAGCAACGACAAATTCCGCAAGAAACTGGATGCCACCAACGAGCACATTGCGGAAGTAACGGGCTCCACCGCCAAGCAAGTCAAACCGCAGATCAAAAGCCCAGAAGAAGCCTCTCAGATCCGCACCCTGTTACAGGATTTGAGTAAGATCATTGAAACCTTTGCCCAAAACAAGATCATCACTGTGGCTGAAGCCCGCACCCATCTGGCATTCCTGCAAAGCAGTTACCTTGATGCCAACCTCAATCACTTGCTGCATCAGGCCGAAACTGCCCGCCAGGAACAAAAACCCAAGGTGGCCATACTGAATTATGAGAAAGCACTGACTGAAATGAAAAAACGCAATAAAAAGGGTAATTTCAGCGAACGCATCGAGCAAGTAACGGCCGTCATCAACCAACTGAGGGATGAAGCCGGGCACGCCGTTTCAAGCACAGCAGACGAACCCAATGAGTTGAACCAGGCGATGAATGAGCTACTGGAAGAAGAAGACGCCTGGAAGAAAAAATATTTCTGAAGCTGTCTTTACTCACCCTTGAAATAACAGGGCAATGCGTTAATCCTCGACCAAACCATCACCAGAGGATCAAATAATGACACTAACGGTATACGGAGCATCACTCTCCCCTTTTGTTCGCAAAGTCTGCATTGCTTTGACGGAGAAACAGGTTCCCTACGAACAAATCCAGATTGACCCCGCCAAACTTCCGGAAAACTTTCACGAACTGAGCCCCTTTGGACGGATCCCAGCCCTTAAGGATGGCGATAATGTGCTGGCCGATTCCGCTGTCATACTCTCCTACCTGGAGCGCAAATATCCCACGCATCCGTTGAGCTATGAAGATCCCTATTTGCAGGCAAAAGTGCAATGGTTTGAAAAGTTCGCAGATTACGAACTGGCACCGAATACGACCTTTGGCGTGTTCCGAAACCGGGTGCTGATGAAAATGATGCGCAAGGAATGTGACGATGCCTTTGTGGAGAAATGTCTGCAGGTAAAACTGCCGCCGTTGCTGGACTATCTGGAAGAAAGCATTCAGGACAACGAATTCATTGTCGGTGACCGCTTTACCGTCGCCGACATTGCCATTGCTTCACAGTTTGTCAACTATAGCTACGGTGATGAGCGTATCGATTCTGGACGCTGGCCCAAGGCGGCAGCCTATGTGGAGCGCTTGCATGGACGCCCCAGCATCGCCCCAATGATTACCCGGGAAACCACATTCATTGACAAAGTTCTGCACCGTTAGAACAGCCCCAGCGCCACTCCAGGCTGACTCCAGCGCCGCTCCAGGCCGACTCAGAGTCAGCCTTCATCCAGCAACAGCCGCAATTGCTCGCGCAACGCCAACAACTGATTGGGTGTTATCGGCAAGTTGCACAACAATTGCAACGGCACCACCCGAGCGCGCTCCTTGAGTTCGATGCCATCCAATGACAATCGTATGAGCACCTCTCGTTCGTCATGGCTGGCCCGTTCCCGGTGGATCAAGCCATTGCTCTCCAGACGTTTCAACAGTGGCGTGAGGGTGCCGCTATCAAGCTTCAGCCGTTCGCCGATGAACTTTACGGCAACCCCCTGGGGAAATTGTGGATCGGGCAGAGATTCCCACAACACCAGCATCACCAGATACTGAGGGTAAGTCAGGCCCAACTCATTGAGTAAAGGCCGGTATTGGGCGATTATTTTGCGGGAAAGCGCATAGAGAACGAAGCAAAACTGATTATCCAGTTGCAGGGCTTCGTCCAGATCATTGAGCGCCGTCAACGGGATGCGCCTCAGGCCAGTAACTTACGAATTTCAGATTCAATTTTTTCCGGTGTATCCTTGGGCGCAAAGCGCTGCACGACCTCACCGTCCTGATTAATCAAAAACTTGGTGAAATTCCATTTGATCGCCTGGGTACCCAGCAAACCAGGCGCCTGCTCTTTCAGATGTTTAAACAGGGGATGGGCATCGTCCCCATTAACATCCACTTTCTCGAACATGGGAAAGCTGACTCCGTAATTCAGTTCGCAGAACTCGGTGATCTGTTCATTGCTGCCCGGGTCCTGCTTACCAAACTGATTACAGGGAAAACCGAGAATCTCCAGGCCGCTGTCCTTATATTGCTTATAGAGTTTTTCAAGCCCCTTGAACTGTGGTGTAAAGCCACATTTACTGGCCGTATTCACCACCAGAATCACTTTACCTTTATAGTCTGACAGAGGTGTTTCCTTCCCCTGCATGGTCACTGCCTTGAAATCATGCACGCTGCCCATTGGAGTCTCCCTTAGATGTGAACAGGTATGTTTGCTTCCAGATTACTCGCACAGCATACAGCGCATTTATATTTTGCACAATTTAATAATGCACAATCAAACTCAATACGCAGTGTGCCTGGTTCTCACTTTTCCACAATTTCTGTGGATAACTCTGTTGATACATTATGTAAAAATTCGTAAAACACGCTCATTCCGCTCATCGCAACAAACTGGTTATTTTTTAATCAGACACATTTGAGCCAAAATTCAGCAACTTACCCGACGAATTGCACCAACAAGGAACATAGCTTTATTTATATAGCCTACAGCGATAGTCTCCACTAACTGTGTACAAAAACGGTGCGGTTGACTGTGATTAAATTTGAATCCATTGGCTGACAAACGTCGATAAAATATAGATAAGCGGTTGTTAACAATTTATGGTTATAACAACCAAATTTAAGGCAACCCGCTTGTTAATAACTATTTTTGACTGTTTTCATGAAACTGCAGTGAAAGCGAATTAATGCAATAGCGCAGACCGGTTGGCGGTGGCCCATCGGGAAAAACGTGGCCCAAATGGGCATCACAGGCAGCACACAGCACTTCTGTACGTACCATTCCATGGGAGGAATCCTTGCGTTCGATAACAGCGCGCTCATCCACCGGCTGGAAAAAGCTTGGCCAGCCTGAACCGGAATCGTATTTGGTCTGGGACACAAACAAAGGCGCATCGCAACAGGCGCAGTGATACTGGCCAACTTCCTTATGATCCCAATACTTACCCGTAAATGCCCGCTCGGTACCAGCCAGCCGGCACACGGCAAACGCCTCTTCATCCAGGCTTTGTTTCCACTCTTCCTGACTTTTTTCAACCCGCTTAACCACGCTGGGCACCTCCCATTCAAAGTACATTAAAAACAATTGGTTTTCGTATACACTTACCGGTCTTTGTAAGCTTGCTATGCTTGCATACTATGAACCTTTTTCTTGTTTGTGAACATAGAAGCCAAATTGAGGCATGAGTTTGTCTATATGAAGTCAGTGTTGAAATCCAACAAATTACATAACGTCTGTTACGACATCCGCGGGCCGGTACTGGATGAGGCGCGACGCCTGGAGGAAGAAGGTCATCGAGTACTCAAACTGAACATCGGAAACCCGGCGCCCTTCGGCCTGATGGCACCGGAAGAAATCATTCAGGATGTGATCTACCAGCTACCGGATGGATCCGGTTACAGCGACTCCAAAGGCCTGTTTGCCGGCCGCAAGGCGGTGATGCAGTACTACCAGGCCCGGGGTATTGAAGATGTCCAGATCGACGATATCTTTCTGGGCAACGGTGTCAGCGAGCTGATTGTCATGTCCATGCAGGCACTGCTCAATAATGGCGACGAAGTGCTGATTCCAGCACCGGATTACCCCCTGTGGACCGCAGCTGTCAGCCTCTCCGGCGGCACCCCCGTACACTACACCTGCGATGAACAGTCAGATTGGTATCCGGATCTGGATGACATCCGCAGCAAGATCAGCGACCGCACCCGTGCCCTGGTGATCATCAATCCCAACAATCCCACCGGTGCCGTGTATCCCAAAGCGATTCTGGAGGGCATGATCGAGATTGCCCGCGAACACAAGCTGATTGTGTTTTCCGACGAAATCTACGACAAGATTCTGTACGACGAAGCCCAGCACACCTGCACCGCCTCACTGGCCAACGATCTGGTGTTCATCACCTTCAACGGCCTCTCCAAAACCTACCGCATCGCCGGCTATCGCGCAGGGTGGATGGTGATCAGCGGCAACAAGTACGCGGCCAAGGATTATCTGGAAGGCATCACCATGCTGGCTTCAATGCGCCTGTGTGCCAATGTGCCCGGGCAACTGGCCATTCAAACGGCCTTGGGGGGCTATCAAAGTATCAATGAATTGATTGCACCCGATGGCCGCCTGACACGGCAGCGGAACCTGGCTCACAGCATGCTCTGTGACATACCGGGTATCAGCTGTGTTAAACCCAAAGGGGCCCTTTACCTTTTCCCCCGCCTGGATCCCAAGGTCTACCCCATTGTGGATGATCAGAAGCTGGTGCTGGATCTGTTGATTCAGGAAAAAATTCTGCTGGTACAAGGCTCCGGCTTCAACTGGCCGGCTCCAGACCACCTGCGCCTGGTGTTCCTGCCCCGGGAAGAAGATCTGAAAACCGCGTTAACCAAAATGGCTGAGTTTTTCGAACGCCTGCGGGATGACATGAAGAGCTGATATGGCGGATTTAAATATACTGGACTTTTACAAGGATACCGCACTGGTACTGATGAGCCTGCAACGGGTGTTTCCCCGCAAGATGGATTTGTTTGTGGAAGACCTGATCGGGCCGGATCAGGTGGATGAGTTCGGTCTGCACACCAAACGCCATGAGGCCTGCTTTGGTGCCATGCTCTGGCTGGCCGATGAAGGCTTCCTGCGGTACGGTGCCACCATTCGCCAGGAGGGTGTGGATCAGGCCTACCTGACAGCAAAGGGCCTGATTAAACTCTCCACCATCATTAATGCCCCCCTTACCGAAACACCGGCACAGGATTTACCCTCCTTTGAGGCCCAGGAACGGCTCACCATGATTGAACACATGCGCCGAGCCGTGCAGTCCCAATCGTCCGAACAGATTACTCAGGTAATGCGGATGTTTTTCACCGAGTTGGACGAGCACCAAGGCCGCTAGCCACTACTATCCACCAACTAATCTATAGGGAATGACAGATCACCGGCTGGGAACGCCCTTTCACCTGGCTTAATCCCATTTGCGTGGTCTGCGCGGCCAATTCATTGGGCAACCGGGCCTTAACATCATCACTGACCAGAATAGTGGTACCGAACTCTTTGTTCAGATGTTCAAGGCGGGCCGCTACGTTTACAGTGTCCCCGATCACGGCGTATTTCATGCGGGTTTTTGAACCCAGATTTCCCGCTACCACCGCTCCGGTGTGCAAGCCGATTCTGAATTCAATGTGATCCACCCCCAGCGCCTGCCAACGCTGGGCCAACCCATCCGCCTGCCATTGTTTGTTCAGTGAGTCCAACGCCTCGCGCATGGCCAGGGCACAGCGTGCGCCTTTCTCTGCGTGATCAGGCGTTGCCTGCGGCGCGCCAAACACGGCCAGGATGCCATCACCGAGAAACTCAATGACACAGCCCCGGTGCTGATCGATGATGCTGTTCATCACCCCCAGGTATTCATTGAGCATGGACACCATCTGTAATGGGGAAAGACGCTCGCTGATGGTGGTGTAATCCTTCAAATCGCAGAACAAGACCGTAACCACAACCTCCTCGCCACCCAGGTCTATTTTTTGTTCCTGGGCCAGTACGGAGCGGGCGACGTCTTCACTCAGATAACGGCCGAACAGGTCACGCAGCGTCTGGCGCTCCTTCAGCTCGTCGGCCATTTTGTCAAAATACTTGCCCAGCAATCCGAACTCGTCTTCACGCCGCATGTGCATGCGCACATCCAGATTGCCCTGGGCCACGGCCCCGGTGCCCTGAATCAAACGCCCCAGTGGCTCGCGGATACTGCGGGACACCACCCAGGACACCAGCGCAATCACCACAAAAGAAATCACAAAAATAACACCGGAAGCCATCAGCACCCGGTTTTCCACCATGGTGAGCCGCTCGGCTTTGACGTCCACACCCACCAGTCCGATGGCTTTGCCCTCAGCGGTTCGCAGAGGGGCGTAGGCCGACAGGGTATAACCGAACTCATCCCGATAGGGGATGTTTTCCACCGCAGGGCGGGAAAACCCCTTCAGCATAATGGGCGTATCTTCCGCCGAATAGAACTGGCCGGGATCTCCGACCATCTCGCCTTTGGCGTAGTCAATGAAAAAGAACAGCTCGGTGGGGACATTGGAGGGACGCAGAATATAAATGGAGTCTATGTCCTTGTCACGCTCCGCCATGGCTTTGAACTGCTCGTAGATTTCCTGGTGAAACGGTGTCAGCGTGGTGGCTTCGAGGTCGTAGGCGGCGATCTGATCGGCGTTGATGGTGGCAGCCAGGCTGGTGGATAACGTTAACAGCCGTTGTTGCAGTGACTCAATTTCGGATTTGGACCAAAGGTTGTAGAAAATCAGCACCAACAGCGCCAATGTGATGATCACCACGCTGCCGTACAACATCGTCAACCGAAAATGGAAGCGGTGGAAGGCACGGATTTCCCGAATGGGATCCAGCTCCATACCCGGCGCCGTTGCCACCAACAGGTCACCGGCACGCTCTTGCATTAATACGGGGGCATCCTGCTGAGACCAAACCGGCTGGGTGCCATCTGCTACCTTATTGTTTTGTTGTGATTCGCTCATTAACCCTGCTTAAAACCTACTTAAAACCTACCTAAAATAAGACAGGCGGTACCCTTCCCTGACTGAGCAGGCTTATTTGAACCGGCTCACTGAACTATCGACTCACTGAACTATCGACTCAATAGCTTCAATCCGGCAGGTAAGGCTTCGCCGAAAACACGTTTATTTTCCTGGTCGTCCAGAGCGAGCTTCTGATCCACCATAGTCTGCCACAGATCCGGGGCCTTGGCAGCACGGAGCTTCTCTACAATGGTAGACCGGATTGAGGCCGGGATATCACGGGCTCGATCCCCGGTCACACGGGCAATCATCACTGCGGCGAACGCAGCATGCTGGTTTTTCTTCCAATCCTGCCCCAACACCAGTTGCAACCACTTGTCGACATGGTCCGGCGGTATCACTGTATCCACAGCACTCTGGAAAGGCTCCCTTGATGCCACACGCCCCAGCGCCCACCAACTGGTCTGGGTTTCGCTGGATTTCTGCAAACGCTTGGCAAGCCAATTGGCTAACTCAATTTTGGTCGCCACCGGCAGCCCTTCCAGGGAGGCACTTAACCGTACCATATCCTCGTACGATTTATTTTTGATTTCTGTCTTAAGTTTCAGGTTTCGTGCTGACGCCGGATTGATAAATTTGCTGACATCCTTGTAAAGGCGTTGCTGGCATGCGGTTTCCAGGCCCCCGGCGGCCCGGCGCCAGAAAGTCCACCACTCGGCCCAGGACTGGTTCTCTTTATCGAACTGTAAACCCTGCTGGTAAAGCCCCCAGGCCTGCGAAATACGCCATTCATCGGCCGGGTAACCAAAGCCCGGGCGCAAACAGAACCCCGCCAGATTGAACCATACCCGTTCATGAGCCTGGGAGCGCCTTCGTTTCTTACGACGTTGCCACAATTCATCGAATAATGCCCTCGCCAGCGCGGTATCCCAATCATTGCGCGGCCCCAGTAACTTCTCCAGCTGCTGGCGCAGTTGCTTGACTGCGTTCCTGTCGGCCTCCTTGTCGTTGGCACCGTACACGGCATCGATGGCAGCCACTGCTGCACCATACCCCGGCGGCAGAGCATGGCTCTGATGACGGTTTTGCAAATCCCGCCGCAACTGAAACTCAACCTTCCAGCGCTGATCGGGGTCTTGCAGTGAGTGGCACTGAATGTCCAGAGTACCCACTTCCGTAAGCCGCGTGACCAGCGACACTTCCACTTCATGGTGGGTACTTTGCGTATCCAGCGCGGCCACCAAAGGCGGTAAGGGTTGAAAGCGATCCTGCTCGCTGTCCAGTGTCACCACCTGGCCCGGGGCAAAGGGTTCGTCACCGGAGCTGGCCACCAATGAAAACTGCACCGGCTGGTTCACCTGCAAAGCAAAACGGTGTGCCTGCAGGGGAATCGCCACTCCCTCTTCAGTGCCCTTGGGCAAAATGCACACCGCCACAGCGTCATTCCCCGCTGCCTCCACTTGTAAAAAGTAGGAACGCGCCGAGCCGCCGCCAATACGCATCTGATTGTTCTGTCGGCTCAATGCGAACGCCACCGCACCAAAGGCCACGGCCATATGGGGGTCTCGGTTTTCCAGCCGGGTCACGGGCCCGCCGCGCCAATGTTCCAACACCGCCTGCGCCCGCTCGGTAATCAGTGGGCTGTTAAACACACCACCGTTCATCAGCACCGCATCGGGGATCGCCGCGCCTTCCGTGGACAGCGCCAGCGCCTCAAGACAGCTGGCCTGGTGCTGCAGCAAAAACTGCGACAAATATTTGCTGACCGCCGGATCCGGTACGTAGGGCAGGCCAAACTCAACAATGCCGGCACCGCGTTTCCGGGGCAGCGCTCCAAACTCAATCAACGGGAAAAAACCATCCAGCGCCAGTTCGCGCACTTCCTGCCGGCTGAATTCCGCACTCCTGGCAGCGCCGATCAGACGGGAACCGCCCCCCAGCAAGGTGACTTTCGCCGTTTCCGGGGCGCTTTCACCCAACAGGGCTTCCTTGGCGATGCGACTCTGCTGGATCAACTGGGTCAGGCTGGCGGCATTGAGGGCCCGACCACCGCTAGTAATACGCTGTTCCGCCAAACGCGCCAACGCCAGATCCACGTTATCGCCCCCCAGCATCCAGTGGTCACCCACCGCGATCCGCTTCAGTTTGAGGTCGCCATCGGCCTGCTGGACCTGAATCAAACTCAAATCGGTGGTGCCGCCACCAACGTCCAGCACCAGCAACAGCCTGATCTGCTGCAGTGCCGCCCGGGCCTTCTCCCCCAGCCGGAAATACCAGTCGTAGCACACCGCCTGGGGCTCTTCCAGCAACGTCAGATTGTTAAGCCCGGCCAGTTCGGCAGCCTGCAACGTCAACGCACGGGCGGCCTCATCAAATGAGGCGGGCACGGTAATCACCAGGGTTTGCTGTTCCAGTGGATGTTGGGGATGTTCGTGATTCCAGGCACAGCGAATATGCAGCAGATAAGAGGCCGATGCCACCACCGGAGAGACTTTCTGCACATCGTCCGCCCCAGCCCAGGGCAGAATCGGCGCCGAACGATCCACGCGGCTGTGGGAGAGCCAACTCTTGGCACTGGCAATCTGGCGCCCCTCTACTTTGCTGCCCAGCTCGCGGGCATATTCCCCCACCAGGTACGCCACATCATCGCCCTCAATGCGCTGTTGCGGCCAGGGCAGCACCATTTGCGCTTCGGGCAGTTCACCGGCGGCCGGATGATAGCGAAAGGAAGGCAGCAGCGGGCGTTTTGCTACCTCGCCGGGGCCAACCAATTGTTCAATTTCAAACAGTCTGGCCCGGGGCTGCTGTGCTCCGGCACCGGTATCGGCGTAGGCCACCACGGTGTGGGTGGTGCCCAGATCAATGCCCACCAGATAGCGGCTGTCACCGGATTGTGTCATGCACTGTTTTCCCGTACGTCGAATTCCACCTGCCAGCGTTGATCACTGTCCCGCGGGATGGCTTCCAGGCACAAAGTGCCCAACTCGTTCACCCGTGCCGCCAAACGCACTGCCACCACTTCCCCCGGTTGGCGCCCTTCGCTGGGTAATGAAGCCTGAATGGGGTGCAATTCCTCAAGCTCTGAATCCTCCCAATCATCCAGCAGCAATCCGGGACCATCCTCCCGGCGTACCGTGGAGCCAAAAAACCGGAACGTCACCGGTTCCCCCACCACCAGTCCAAATTCCTGTTGCGAAGGCTCAGTCTGGGAACCCTCTTCCATGCCAAAGGGTGCCACACAGAGAGCCTGCAGGGGTGGCGGCATACCCGGTACCGCCGGCATGGCGCTCTCAATGCCAACGTAATAACCACTGGCCAGACCGCCCCGAATGCGCACACCGTGGCCCTGGCGCACATAACCGTAGTAGGCTGCGCCACGGGCAACCGCCAGATCCAGATCGGCTCCCTGCAGCAAGCGGGCAGGCTCAGAGCCGCCCTGCTGCAGCCAGCTATTGAGTACCGACATCAAGCGCTGTGCCAGTTTCGGCGCCTTCAGGACACCACCGTTGAACAACACCGCCGTGGGTTTGATAAAGCCCTGGGCGGCCCCGAAAAAGTCCTGGGCGGCATTGGACTGACGGCACAGAAAGGCGGCCAGATGGCGGGTGACACCCGCATCCTGGGCATAAGGCAATCCCATCTGAGTCAGGGCAGTGCGAGGCTGCTGCCGTGGATGATCCTCAATCGCCACTTGTGGAAAAAAACCGTCCACGAGCGTCTCTTCCACTTCGCTGCGGGTTAATTCAGTGCGCAACGTACTGCCCATCAACTTCGACCCCCGGCTGGGCACCACCAGGGGTACCACATCCTGGCCACTGTCATTGAGCAATAACTCCTTTGCGTCGCGACAGCCATGGGTCAAAGCCTGAATCTGCCAGGGCTTAAGTGATTTCCCTTCTGCCTCCAGTTTGGCCTTGATCCGGTAGGCCAACGCCAGATCCATGTTATCTCCACCCAGCAGAATATGATCGCCCACCGCAACCCGGTTCAGTTCCAGGTTGCCTTCGCTCTCCGTCACCGCCACCAAAGACAAATCCGTGGTACCGCCGCCGATATCCACCACCAGCACAATATCACCCACCTGCACCTGATCCCGCCAGCGGTCACCCGAATTATTGACCCAGCTGTAGAGCGCTGCCTGCGGTTCTTCCAGTAATGTTAAGCGTTGCAAGCCCACGGTGCGGGCCGCTTCTGCCGTCAGATCCCGGGCTGCCGGATCGAACGACGCCGGCACGGTGAGGGTAATATCCTGCTGCTCCAGCGGCTGATCGGGAAAACGATCATTCCAGGCGGCCTTCAGGTGTGCCAGGTACGCTGCTGAGGCAGCCAATGGCGAGGTCTTGCTGACGTCCTCCGGCGCATTCAAAGGCAGGAAATCAGCGTGCCGATCCACGGCCCCGTGGCATAACCAGCTTTTGGCGCTGGCAACCAGACGCAATGGTGTTTTGGCGCCCAGGTGGCGGGCTATGTGCCCCACCAGTGCCAATCCGCTTTGCCCCCAGGGCAGATTGAGATCCGACGTCGCCACTTCCGCCTCATGGGCCTGATACAGGAAGGAAGGCAATTGGGGCAGGCTTTCCACCACGCCAGGTTGGGTCAACTGCGGGATGGCCAGGACCTCCTCTCGGGGCTGCTCAGGGGCCTGGGATACATCGATAAATGACAGCACACTGTTGGTGGTACCGAGATCAATGCCCACACTGTATTGACTGCTGTACTGACTGCTGCCTTCACTCATAGCTCCACCTCGGCAGGGGCTATCACCTTGGGATCATGGCCCGGCGCCAGCCTGGGCAAATCGGCTTTCACCGCTTTCCATCCGCGGTGTACCAGTACGCCACTGAAAGGGGGCTCGCCAACTACATTACCGGTTACCCGGTTTTGCGCCGGATCAAAGCCGGCCGCCAGCGTCACCTGGGTTTCTTCCTCTTCACTGCGCACCGGCACCAGTGAGAAATACTGATCCAGCACCTTCTTGCTGCCCTCATGCAACACCCGCGACACCGCGCCGATTTCAGCATCACTGAACCCGGTCAGATCCTCCTGCAGGAAATCAACAAAGCGTGCCTCCTGTTGCAACAGCCCCAGCAGTTGCAACGCCGATTCCGGATCATTGGATTTCAGGGCCGGGGTCGGTGTCGGGGTCGCTGCCGGGGCGACAGGTTCCGGCTCTGTAGCGGAATCAGGCGCCGGTGCCTTCTTGCCACCACCGCGCAGCACGGCCACCACCAGCAGGATGAAACCGAGCCCCCCCAATATCAGGTGCAGGGCGTCAATGGTGGTGGGCATTACGGGATTTATATCCATGGCTTCACGCTCTCAAGAATCTATCAGGGTCAAAAACAAACCGGCTACCGGGTTCAGCCGCGCCAAATGCCGCGCAGTTTACCATCTTGCCGGCGAGGATAAAGACCACATTATTTGGGTCTTTTATGTTTCATAATTTAATGACATGATATGTCGGAATCTTTTTCGTGCCGGGCGGTCTATATCCTGGCTCCCATAAGAATTTCAAACACTTGAAATTCCCCTGGCGAGCCCAATGTATACAGCATTCGGTTAACTGTTCATTTTGTCTTAGAGAGGATAAGAATCCACCATGATGCGCATACTGTTGTTTCTTGGTACCAACCTGGCCGTGATTGCCGTTGCCAGTATCACCCTGAGTATTCTGGGGGTACCTGGTTATCTACAGCAGAACGGCACCAACCTTAACCTGCAGTCCTTATTGATATTCTGTGCGATATTTGGCTTCGCCGGCTCCTTTATCTCCCTGTTGTTGTCCAAGAAAATGGCCAAATGGAGCTCCAGGGCGCAGGTCATCACCAAACCCACCAATCACGCCGAACAGTGGCTGCTGGAGACCGTTAACGAGTTGTCCACCAAGGCTGGTATCAAAATGCCGGAGGTGGCGGTATTCCCATCCCAGGTCTCCAACGCGTTCGCCACCGGCTGGAACAAAAACGACGCTCTGGTGGCAGTCAGCGAAGGGCTTCTGCGGCGCTTTGACCGGGAAGAAGTACGTGCCGTGCTGGCCCATGAGATCGGCCACGTTGCCAATGGCGACATGGTGACCCTGGCGCTGATCCAGGGCATCATGAACACCTTTGTCATGTTCTTTGCCCGCATCGCCGCGTTTGTCATCGATCAGTTCTTCCGCAATGATGAAGGTGAAGGCGGCTTAGGCTTCTTTGGCCATATGGCGGTGGTGTTCCTCTTCGATATCATTTTCGGCATCCTCGCCAGTATCATCGTCATGTGGTTTTCCCGCTGGCGTGAATTCCGCGCGGACGCCGCCGGTGCCGACCTGGCCGGACGGGGCGCCATGATCCGGGCATTGCAGAAACTGAAGGCCGAAATGGAATTACCCAATGACCTGCCCGACACCATGGTGGCATTCGGTATCCGTAACGGTAAAGTGGCCAAGTTGTTCTCGTCACACCCGCCCCTGGACGCGCGCATCGCTGCGCTCACCAACGGCTAACTGACAACAGTACAACCGGCCAGACTGGAAAAGCCCGCGTAAAGCGGGCTTTTCTTTTGTCGACATTGTGGGGGGATGGGTGCAGTGAATGCCGTAACCAGCATGCTAACCGGGTCAGGCAGGCTCAGCATCAGCCTTCAACGGGATACAGCACCGCATCTTCATAACCGGTAATCACCGGTAAATAGCCACACAGTTCCCCATTCAGTTCGGCATCCCAGGTATCCACCAGCAGGGGGCGCCCTGCCAGTTCCTTAAGCTTGGTTTTGGTGGCAATTATGATGATGTTATCGCGACCCACCTGGCGAATCACCGCCGGGCTGATCTGATGATTGCCCCGACCGAATATATGCCCCTGACCACCGATCAGGGTCACCACAATCTTCGCCGGATAGCGCTCAAGCCAATGCAGGATATCCTGTTCGGTGGCATCCATCTGCACCCATTCCTGGTTTAACAGCAAATCCACCCCCAGCAGTGTTTTCTCCAGCCCCAGCTCATCCGCGATCGCTTTGGTGGTGGTGCCCGGGCCCAAAATATAAAGCCAGTCGCGCGCCAGCTCATCAATGATGTGCGCCGCCACCTCCTGCAGCACCAGGGCTTCAACTTCCCTGCCGCCGCACTTGACGTGTTGCAGGTAGCGTTCTTCAGCGGGAACCAGCAGCTCCCCATAGTGGCTGGCCCGCACCTGGCCCTGGCGGAAGGCGTCCTCGTCAATATCCCGCACTTCCATGGCCGCCACACTGACCAGCTGCCCCTGGATCATTTTGATCACAATCTCCGCCGCTCCTTTGGCATGCACCGCATAGACCCCGGAATGGATCTTGACACCGGCGGGTATCCCCAGCACCGGGATACTGGTGTTTACGGCCTGATGAATATCCCGCGCGGTGCCGTCACCACCGGCAAAAACAATCAGATCAACACCCTGCTGCTGCAGCGCCCGGGCCGCCTGACGGGTATCCACAGCACCGGTGGTGGCGGCACATTCACCGCATACCTGCATATTGAATCCGGCTTCCTGCAGGCTATCCTCCCCCATGGCTCCGCCCCAGCAAAACCACTGAATCTGGGCCTGGTATGGCTGCAATTCACGCAGAAAAATACCCACCCGCTGCAAGGCACGGGGCACCGCTCCCCGCTGCAAAGCCTGATCCACAATGGATTCACCATCACTGCCCTTCAGGCCCACCGCCCCGCCGATACCGGCCATGGGATTCACCAGCAGTCCAAGTTTGATTTGATTCATGGCAGGCTGTACTTCCTCCGGTTAGAACCACTTTGTTGCTGTGCCGCATTCTATACCACTCGGGGACAGTGGGCACGGTGTGTCCCGTTCTGACATGCAGAACCGGCTCCAAACATGAGACACTTACCGCATGAAAAACACAACAATGACTGAATCACATGCTCATCTCTTTGAATTACGCTATTTTCGCGCTGGCTATTGCACTGAGTCTGGACCTGTATCGTCGCCCAGAGCGCTATCGGGAAGCCGCCAGACATATGCTGCTGTTTGCCATCGCCGCCCTGCTGGGTGGTTTGGCCCATCATATGGAAGCGGAAGAGGCTCACGTCAACCGCTGGTTGATGAGCCTGAACGACACCCTGCCCCGTTATTTCCGAACCGGCTCGTTCCATAACGTCTACCTGCGGGTCTGGCTGGCAACGTTTTTCGCCATTGGCCTTACCGAATACTATTTCATGCGTATCTTTCTGCACCCGCTGGCAGACCGCTATGGTTTTCAGTGGCTGAAAGGGTGTCTGGTGGTTTCGTTGATATTATTCAGTGCCGCGTCACTGCTGATCAGTCAATACTCCCTGGTGGTGATGTTTCACCTGCTCACCCATTTACTGGTGATCGGGTTTTCACTGTATCTCATTTTGGTGCAGGGGCTGCGGTTGTTCTGGCTTCTGATCGGCCTGGTGACGCTGAACCTGGCAGCGGGGGCAATCTGGTCTTTGATGGCGCTGGGCAGCATTTCCACGGGGCCGTTGCACTACAACGACTGGTATCATCTGATTATTCTGCTGTTCCTGGTGCTGCTGCATCAGGTGCTCACCCGGGGGCGGCTGGTTGACACCCTGCATGCGCTATCCCCACCACGGCAACAACCGCATGCGCTCAAGGCACAATCTTCAGGCCCAGTGCCCGCAGGCGATTAATCTCCTGCTCTGCCAATACGGATTCCAGATGCGCCCGCCCCCTCAGCGTGACCGTATTGAACTCGCGCCGCACCCGATACTGCCTGCGCAAGGCGTCAAAACCCTGGGCCCGACGTTCTCTGGGTAAGCGCAGGCTGGTGCGGAGCCCCACATCATCTTCATGAATATTGTATATACGGGTAATCAACTCCCGGGCCGTGGCGGGATTGTACGTTTGCTCCCCTTGCAGGTCCAATAGCAGATTCAACTTGGGATCGATCAGATCAGCCTCCTGTATAGAGACATCACACCCCAGATGCCGGCACAGTGCCTGGTAAATCATCCAGGTTCCCCGCACCTTGCCATCAAAGCTGTAACCGGCAATGTGGGGTGTTGCGATATCCACTTTACTGGCCAGCTCAATGTTGACAAAGGGCTCGCCTTCCCACACATCCAGTACGGCCGCCAGGTCATAGCGCTCATCCAGCACCCGTGCCAACGCCATATTATCCAGCACCGGGCCACGGGAGGTGTTGATCAGCACCGCACCCGGCACCATGCTGCGCAGGCGGTGCTCATCCGCCAGGTGATGGGTGGCGTGCCTGCCTTCCTGCGTATAGGGTACGTGCAACGACACAATATCCGCCTGCCAGGCTTCATCGGCACTGACAAACTGCGCGCTGGCAGGATGCTGCCCGGATTCCTGTTGCGGGGGGTCGCACAACAACACCCTGAGACCCAACTGTTCAGACACCGCCTGCAGGCGGGAACCCACATTACCGGCACCAATAATACCGATGGAGCGGTTGGCCAGGGTGAAGTCGCGGGCGGACTCCAACTCCAACAAAGCCGCCATCACATAGTCCACCACCGACTGGGCGTTGCATCCCGGTGCACTGCTGAACGCAATCTTCTCCTGCTGCAGATATCCCTGATCGATATGGTCAACACCAATGGTGGCGGTACCAACAAACCGCACCCGGGAACCCGCCAGGAGCGCTTCCGTCACTTTGGTAATGGAGCGCACAATCAACGCATCGGCGTGCTTTACCAGATCAGCATCCGGATCGCGCCCCGGCACTTTGATCACGGTTCCCAGGCTGCCGAAGCAGGCTTCGGCCATGGGAATATTTTCATCCACCAGAATTTTCATGCTTCAACTTAACTCACGCAGCAGTGCCGCCAGTGTATGCTCAACCTGCCCCAAATAACCAACGCCAAACAGGTTAAAGTGATTCAGCCAATGGTAGAGGTCATACAGATTACGGCGTAAAGAATGCCCATCGCGCAGAGGTAAAACAGTATGGTATGCCTCATAAAACGCCGCTCCGGGCGCGCCAAACATGCGGCTCATGGCCAGGTCCGTTTCCGCATCACCATAATAGACCGCCGGATCAAACAAAGTGGGGGTGCCGGATGGGTCCACCGCCATATTGCCACTCCATAGATCCCCGTGCAGTAAAACAGCTGGCGGCTGATACCAACCCAGTGTGTGAGGAAGCAAGCCCAGCAGGCGATCCAGATCCTGCAGCAGTGCCCGCCGCATGCCTTTGGCCTGTGCCAGCTTGCGCTGGGGTAACAAGCGCCGCTCTGCATAAAACACCCACCAGTCCGTGTGCCAGCCGTTGATCTGGTGACTGCGCCCAATGTAATTATTATGCTCCAGGCCGTACGCCTTACCCTGCATGCTGTGCAACTGCGCCAACGCCTCGCCAAAGCGAGCCTCATGCCGGGCTTTGATGGCCGCCAGCGCTATAAACTCCATGGCCAACACCGAGCAGTGCTGCAAGCGCGCCGCCCCCAATACCGCCGGTACGCGTATGGCGGGGCATTGATCCAGCAACTGCAAACCCAGGGCTTCTTTCTCATACATGTCCAGTTGGCCAACGGGCCCCACTTTGACAAACACAGAATCCAATTGCTGACTGTAAATTTCGTAGGTTTCGTTGATGCAACCGGCGCCGGAGGGGCGCGCCTGCGCAGTACGGTAATCGGTGCCGAGCAGGTCGCTCAGCCAGTCAAGCAATTCATTCAGAATCCGCGTATCAAGCATAATGTCGCTTCACCAGGTTGTGGAATGCCGCCCCCAGCCCCTGGGCATCCAGATACGCCAGTAGGGTATCCGGACTGGCAGCATTGAATCTCAGATTATTCAGCGGCAGCGCGTGAGGTGGCGGATGCAGCCGAATCAACTCCCTGAACAGGAAGGCATCTTCCTCGGTATCAAGTAAGGCTGTGTACAACCGATTTGCGCCGCGCACATTCATTTCCCTGACGGCTTCCAGGTTGGCGTACAGGTTTTCCAGATCATGAAAGTGCTGCACCAGAGCTCTGGCTGATTTATCACCCACCCCGGGCACGCCGGGGATATTGTCCGCACTGTCCCCCGTCAGCGCCAGCAGGTCCGCAATCTGCTCAGGGCGAACCTGCCAATGGGCCTGCAACGCCGGGTGATCCCGCTGGATATCCGCAGACCAATCCCACCACAGATCGCCCGGGGTGATCAACTGCGCAAGATCCTTATCCCGGGTCAATACAATAGACCTGAGCCCCGACAATCTGGCGGTTTGCGCCCCCAATGCCAGCCAATCATCGGCCTCATAGACCTCATCGCCGACACAATGAACACCGATTAATTGTGTCAGGGCCCGGCACAAATGCAGTTGCCGGGCCAGATCATCATCCGGCAGTGCACGATTGGCCTTATAGGGTTGATAAAGGGTATGACGAAAGCCACTGAACAAGCTTTCATCAAAGGCAGCCAGCATATACACGGGGTTTAACGCCCGCAGCTGAGCCAACAGAGTCTTCAGATACCCATAGACCGCATTCACCGGCCGCCCATGGGCATCCTGAAATCGATCCGGAACGCCAAACCACGCCTGGAAGATATAGATGCTTGAATCCAGCAGATAAACCGTGTCAGATTGTCTCAAAGTTGCTATATTCCCATCTATAACTATCTGAAAAGCGTACGATTGCACTATACAGCAGATCACACATCAGATCACCGACAAGCCAAACGGGCTAAACCCCGCCAGTGCTTTGAGGTTTTTGGATAACGGGCGCACAAAATTTACAATCCACGCCTGGGCTTTTTTGCCAGTTGATCTAAAACCGGCGACAATCAAAGCTATTAATCCTTTGGCCCACCGGAATTTACGCTTCGTTGAGACAAGAATAAGAAGTGCCAGGTTGTTACGAGTGAGTAAATCTATCAGACAGTCAAAACCAAGTTGGGTGACCTCTACTCTTGCCGCCTGTTCCATCGCCGGTGCGCTGATGCTCACGGCCTGTGCGCCTTCCAGCCAACGCTCAGCCTCTGCGGAAGGCCGTGACCTGACTCTGGCAGACCTCAAACACCGCGACATCAGCGTCCTGCCCCAAGAGCTTGAACCCATCCAGGCGGAACGGGTACTGCAGACCTACGAACAAGCCGTTGCCCTGTTCTCCACCCAGCAAGAGCGGGCCCTGGCCATGCGGCGCATGGCCGATCTCACCATGGTGGCCACAGAAGACCAGATGATCGAGTCTTTGGAAGAATCCCCCCTGGTGGACTCCGCTGAGTTGGCGGCAGAGGGCGATGTCCTGCAGTACGGAAAAGCAGTGGCGATCTACGAGGCACTGATCCTGGGGGCGCCCGATGGCACCGACCTGTCAGAGGAATACTATCTGCTGGCCAAGGCCTATGACCTGAGCGGGGAACAGGAAAAAGCACTGACTACGCTCAACACCCTGGTGGCCAAATACCCCGATGGCGAGTTTACCTACGAAGCTCAGTTCCGCCGCGGCGAGCACCTGTTCCTGCTGGGGGAATATCAGCCCGCTGCCGCCGCCTACGCCTATGTGCTGAAGGCCGGACCGCAGCGGGAATTTTATGAGCACTCCCTCTACAAGCACGGCTGGAGCTTGTACAAGCTGGGTGATTACGATTTGGCGGTACAGGATTTTGTGACGCTGTTGGACGGGTACATGCCCACTCCGCCCCCGAAAACAGAAGAGGAACGGAAAGCAGAACGACGTGAGCGCACCATCACCAAAATTGAGGCCATCCCCCTGCCGGAAGTGTCCAAGACCCAGCAGAAAACCCTCGACGACACACTGCGTGTACTCAGCATGTCCTTCTCCAACCTAGAGGGTGCCCAGAGCGTCTCGGAGTACTTCCGTAACAATGGTTCCCGGGTCTACGAATTCAAGGTTTACGCCGCGCTGGCGGAACTCTACCTGTATCAGGAGCGCTAT